>ERZ1034723.54-NODE-54-length-67707-cov-169.739535_pt1 | contig 67707 bp, 102 predicted proteins | sample MGYA00520637_ERZ1034723 | MGnify/ENA primary metagenome ERZ1034723 (study PRJEB33766, sample SAMN09781719) | gut metagenome | biome: gut microbiome | host: Homo sapiens | place: Madagascar | study: EMG produced TPA metagenomics assembly of the PRJNA485056 data... | reverse complement strand
GCGAGCAAGGGCCGCAAGGCTTGCAAGGAGCTAAAGGCGACAAAGGCGAAAAAGGTGAAAAAGGTGATGCCTTCACCTATAACGATTTTACCGAAGAACAGCTTGCCAGACTAAAAGGTGCAAAAGGTGACAAAGGCGATGTTGGTCCTCAAGGTCCTCAAGGATTGCGTGGCGAAAAAGGCGAACAGGGTGTCAAAGGCGAACAAGGTCTGAAAGGTGACACCGGCCCGAAAGGCGAAACAGGTGAGCAAGGTGCAAAAGGTGATACTGGAACACCGGCAACTATAAAAGTAGGCACTGTAAAAACAGGTGCAGCTGGCACTTCTGTTACTGTATCTAATAGTGGAACAGCATCAGCAGCCGTATTTGATTTTGTTATTCCGCGTGGCGATAAGGGAGATACAGGCCCACAGGGCTTACAGGGCATCCAAGGCGCAACAGGAGCAACAGGCCCACAAGGCGAGAGAGGGCCGCAAGGCTTGCAAGGGGAGCGTGGCTTGCAAGGTCTGCAAGGCCCAAAAGGTAACGACGGTGCAGCAGGCGCAGCAGGTGCAGCAGCTACTATTAAAGTCGGTGTTGTTACCACAGGTGCAGCAGGTACGGCAGCAAAGGTAACGAACAGCGGTACTACATCTGCGGCTGTGCTTGACTTTGTTATTCCACAAGGCCCAAAGGGTGATAAAGGCGAGCAAGGCGCAGGCAGCATAGTCGCGGTGGATAGCGAGCTGTCATCTACAAGTACTAACCCTGTGCAGAATAAAGTTGTTAAGGCTGCTATTGATACTGTAAAAAAGAATATGTCACAAGGCTTTCAAACTGTTACTGATAGCATCCCCACTAAAGTATCAGCCTTAGAGAATGATGCAGAGTATCTTAAGAAAGGTGCTAACATCTGGGTTGAAAGATACTACACTTATGTTAAGAGTGGTACTAGTGATGCACCGCAGGTACACGTGGCACAATACACTACCTCTACAGGTTCCTTTGTTATTGACCTCGGCTACTTCACAAGTAATCTAAATGGTGGTCAATCTCTTGTATTCACTGCCTACATTCAGTCCACTTCTGACACTGCTGGCACTCTGACCATCAACAATGCTGGTACTATTAAATACATTGGTGCTGCATCTGACCTTGCTATTACAAAGGCTGGTCTGTTGTTGACTGTGTTGATGACAAAAGATTGGAATGATGTTGTTACTAGCATTGTGCAAGCATCTAAGTTATCGTGAGGTGAGCAATATGGGACTTAATCGTATGATGATGGGAAAAGGTGGAGTAAAGGTTGAAGATGGTAGCAAGAAGTGGAGTTACGCGGAATTAAATAATACAACAATAGCTTTTACTGTCCCAGCAGGGATTAAAAGAATTAAGGTGGAAGCTACTCTGGATGAAGCTAATGTTGATTTAGATTATGACTATAACGATGCTTCTATAAAAAATAAAGCGAATAATAAAACATGGGGCGCAGGGGTGTCGGAAGTTGCAGACCACGAAATCATAAACCATCAAGATATTGATTCTATTGTAGGTGTAACCCCAAATAAAACCTATACATTGCTTTTTGATTGTTGGCTTACAGGCGGTGTGACTTTTTCATGGGGCAAAGCAATAAATGACATGACACCCACAGTTGAAGATTATTAAGCAAAGGAGGAACAAAATGCAGACAAAATATAAATACAAAGACAAAACATATACTCACATCTACCCCCTTTCCGAAGCCTTAGGCAAAGAAGGTATTTTTATTCCTCTGTCTATCTCCGAGGATGCACTTAAAGACTTAGGTGTCGAAGTGACACACGAGGAAGAACCGATTGAGTATTTTAAAAATCGCAGAATCGAAACTTTAAAGATGCAACGTGATAAAGCAGAGGTTGAACCGATTGAGTACAAAGGCTACTCTTTTGATTATGATGAGAAGGCAAGAGATAGAATCAATGCGGCAATTATTGCGTTGGAACTGCAAGGCGAAGGAGCTACAATAGAGTGGACCGCGGCAGATAATGCGGATACTGCGGTTACTGCCAACGATTTAAAGATGATTATTGCTGCCGTAGCAGTACGCTCCAATCTCCTGCATGTTGCATATCGTAAAGCGAAAGAAAAAGTTGAGGCAGCAACTACGGCAGCAGAAGTAGAAACTGTGACAATGGAAGTATGATAAAAGGCGGAACTGCCAAAATTGGAGTGGTAAAAAGGAGGAATGGAAAATGATTATTACAGGTATGGCGCACTTTGAATCTGTGTGCAAAAACAAATTAGTAGAATGGTACAATGAATCTGGTGAGCAAAAAATCACCTTAGAAAACGTCTTTGTTGTATGGGCGTGCAAGACTTTGCAGAACTATAAGGCATTGCTGTCAACTACTGTCAGCGGTGATGGCATTTATGCCGAATACACCTACAACGGCGATAAGCAAGAGATGTATGAGGACGTATACAGAAAAAATTCTAACCGTTGCTTAAAAAGCGAGTGAGGCGATAGCTATTGCTAGAAATCACACGAAAGCGAGGTGAACCGCTATGAAATACAAAAAGGCAAGAATGTATTCGGTGAAGCGGAAGCGCCGTCCAGACGATATGCTGATGAAAAGGTGGCATACATTCATGAAATTTAGACGTATGATGTTTTGGAAGCATCATCGCTTATATACTGGTTCGATACGCAAGGATTTAAGATGGCCGTGTCACTGGGAAGAATTTGACTGGAGTGAACCGCTATGCCCATAGAAAGACAACAACAAGCCGTATCGTGTAGCCTAAGCAATTTGACAGGCGGCATGAACGCTTCTGTACCGGAAAATATGATAGCGGAAAACGAAGCCGCTCTGCTCGAAAATTATATGTTTGAGCAGGGCGTTTTGCGTACCAGAGACGGCTACTCAGAGCCTCTGATTGACATAGGAGAGCCGATTGACAAGATTTGGTATGATTTATCGACCGACGGCTTTTTGCTCGCAGGCAAGCCTCCTGCGGACGGCTCTGGTAGTGCAAATGTCTACTATGCGTATGTTGGTGAGCAGTCAACATCTCTTGGCAAGCTGACGGGCGGAGAACGCCCTATGTGCTGTCGTTTTTCCGATAAGATAATTGTAGCTAGCGGTGGCAAACTGCAATATTACGATTACAAGAATCCGCTCGTAACGGTAGAGAGCAGCTTCTTGAGCGACAATCTTTGGGTGCAGGACATGAGACTTGGTACATCTAAGCGTGGCGACGATAACTTCCGTTATAGCTCGACTGGTGATTGCACATCAGCCGAAGCGTGGAAGGAAGATACGAATATGATTAGCCAAGCGCAATGGTATCAAATCGGTGCTTGCGACGGCGGCGATATTATAACAGTGCTGACGCTCGCAGGCGACCTAATTGTGTTCAAGACTAACGATAGAGGCTATCGCGTATCTGGCACGGTTCCAGACCTCAGCAGTGATGCTGTTCTGAGTGATACGCACGCAGAGGACGATAGAGAGGCTTTTGCGCTGATGGGCGGTACGATTGTATTCGCTACGGACTTAGGGCTGCGCAGCTTGCAAACTACGACGACCTACGGCAACTTCGATACTACGGAGGTTGCTTATAAAATCAACCGTCTGCTGCAAGAGAATTGCCATAAGCCGAAGGTATGGAATATGCTGACGCGTAGACAGCTATGGATTCGTCCTAACGAAGCAGATAAAAAGACCTTTTATATTTATCAGTACGATACCGGTGCGGCTTATAAGTATGTATTCCACGACGACATTAACGACGCTGTGGAGACGAGCAACGGCATTATGCTTGCTACGGATGCTGGTCTGCGTCGCATGAACTCTGAATATACCAAGGACGGCAATGCTCTTATCAAGTCAAAGATTGTATCGAAGATGTTTATCACGCCGAACAGAATTATCACCCGCTACCTCGATATGTTTGTTGAGGGCAGAGAGGGCGACAACGATGGCAAGATTCATGTGCAGATTGCCAACCGTGGCTTCGATTATAGTTTGGCATCTAAGCGTAGAATCAAACATTTTTACAATTCTTTGCGAGCGTTTGAAATTGTCGTGACCAGCTCATCTCCACACAGAATCAAGAATTTTAATCTGTACGGCGTTGACGAATAATACGTAAAATAACGAAAGGCGGTATGCAATATGAAGGGCAAGAGCCTTAAAGAATGGATAGAGATTTACGAAAAGAAAACAAATGACAAGGCGGCAATCCTACCGGGCTACCGCCTTTTTTATTTAGCAGAGCGTGGCTTTGCTACTATGAAGCTGGACGAAGAGGGCAAAATGGTAATCGTGTATCAAGTATGCGGCGATGCTAAGTTCTGGCGTGATTTCGCCGAGCTTGTGGGTGCAACCTTTGGCTGCAACTGCGTCGCAACAATCTGCACTCGCCATATCGAGCCATATATTCGCGGCTTCGGCTGGGAAATACTGGAACGCGAAGAAGTAAACGGACAGTATCGTTACTGGTGTCAAGATAGCATCGGCAGGCTGATTATTATCACCTATAAGCATACTGACAAAGAAACAGGTGAGCCTGCGTACTGGGTGACGCATTACTTGAACGCTAAAGCCACCAGTCCGATGATTGAGGAAATGAAAGCAAAGCTAAAGGAAGAAGGTGCGCTTAATGGGTAAAAAAGGCGGCAGCACAACAGTTCAGTCTTACAAACCAACAGAGCAGGAAATCCGCTTGCAGAAGCAGGCTGCCGATTATGCAGAAGCGGTGGCACCTAACGCCTTGTGGCTGAATAACGTAGCACAAGGCTTGCTGAAAGACAGCTTGGGCACTATTCAAGTTGATTATAACCAGTTGTTGTCCAACGCTAATAAGCAAATCGGCAGTGCGCAGCAGGGCGTAGCTAACATTGCTCAAGGCATCCTTCCTGCGGAGTATCAGAAGAACATGGAAGCGAGCATCGCCAGTGGCGTTAACAACACAATGGGGCAGACGCTTAATAGCCTTGGCTCTCGTGGTATCTTGAACAGCAGCGTTACTAATACTGCTATGAACGATATTTCTAAAAATGCTGCCGATACTATGGCGCAGCAGTACCAGAATAATATCGGTGTTCTGAACGGCTTGTATGGCCAACAGGCATCGCTTGCCGGAAGCCAAATTTCTACAAGTGCTGCGGCACAAGAAGCAGCTCAACAGCCCGCTCTGAACCTCTGGAACGCGTCCCTTGGTTTAAATAGCGGCGGTACGCTTGGCGCTCTGAATGCGGTGTCCGGTCAAGGCACAACAACCAGCACGACCTCTGGCGGCGGCAGCTTCCTCGGTGGTCTGTTCAACGGCGCGGCGTCAGCGGCGATTAACGCTTGGTGCTTCGTGGAAGAAACGCCTGTCGAGATGGCTGGCGGCGAACAGAAAGCTATTCGCAAAATCAAAGTCGGAGACAAGATTCTGTCTTACGACCATGTGTGCGACCGCAGAAATGTCGAAGAGGTTACGGAAATCATGGAGCCGCATTATAGCGACGTATACATCGTTATTTGCCAAGACGAAGAAGGTACTATGCGCAATGTAGGCACAACCCTTACGCAACCCTTGCTTTTGAATGACGGCACATGGCGCGATGTAGCAATGCTGCGAATCGGCGATATTCTCAAGTTTGTAGGTAAAGTTAAAGGCATTGCACACAGTGGCGAGCGCAAGGTATATGACCTCAAGGTTACAGGTAGCAATACATATTACGCTAATGGTTTTGTAGCGAAGGCGGGTACTGATGAATGGGGCGGTGAAGTAGCATGAGTTACGGCAGATATGGAATGAAGATGCGCTATAACCCTTACGCGTCGCCGCAGGAACAGCTTGGTGAATCACTCGGTACTGTTCTGGGCACAATTTGGGGCGAGAACTATAACCGTCGTGGTATTGAAAAGGGCGAACAGGAAGCGTTGGAAGCCCTAAACAATATGGGCGCGACTTCGCCTACGTCTAACAATGATACGCTGCAGGGAGTTTATGGGCAGAGCTTCCAGAGTGACGCTGCTGGCGAGCAACAAACTTACGGAAATGCAAATGCACAGCTCGGCATTCCGGGCGGCAATAACGCAGCAGATGCGGCCAACAACATAATTTCCCCACAAGATGCCATCCAAAAGGAAAAATGGGAGTTTGTCAAAAACAAATACGGCGGCGGAACTCCAAACCCAACAGGCGATGAGATTATAGCATCAAAGACAGCAAACACCATTAGTACCAATCTTGCGAATCTTGACTTGAGCAAAGTGCCTGTAAGCGACCCGAAGATGCTTAACAACCTCCTAAAAGCGCAGTTGCGAAAGAACGGCAGGACGGAATACCAGATTGGGCAGATTATGGATAACATTTCGCCGATGGTTGATGCGAAGGTCAAAGAGCATAACGACGGCATGTATAACGATTTGTTCGAGCAGTATAAGTATGCTCTCGGAGCGAAAGATTACACTGGTGCTCAGATGATTGGTTCGCAAATGGCTAAGTATAATCCGGAAGCAGCAAAAATTGCAATGGCCGGACTGCCGACGATGCACGACCAATACAATGTCGCTGAAACTAATAAGCGTATGGATAAGCAACATCAGTATAAAGTTGCTGACATGGCGTACGCTTCGGCGTTGAGCAAAGACCAAGCTAGGTTTAACCATGATTTGAGCTTTAATGATTTTGTAAGGCAGAACAATTATAAGATTGGTATGGTCGCAAAAGCTAATGGTATTAGTTACGACCAAGCGGCGAAATCTTTATTTGGTGTTCAGCAAAACAAAGCTAACGACCAGCGCATGGCGGCGGCGAAAGAAATTATTGCCGATGCGCAGGCTTGGGTAAAAGTAAACCCTGACACTCCCTATCCAAATCAAGGGCAGCTGCGTTTGGCACGTAATTATTTGACTAGCGTGCTTAACGGTGGGCAGCAGCTTAGTCAAGTCCCTGCGAATGTAAACGACTACAACCAGATGCAAGATTGGTTGAATCAGATGAAAGAGGCTGACGGCGGCAGACATAGCGATGCACAACTTGCAGCGATTGCTCAAAGAGTGCTTGGAGAAAATGGCGGTTATTTAAACAGAGCTTTAAAAGACCGCGGCTGGATAAAATAAACTAACGGAGGCTGGACGATGGCTAACAATAAATATAACTTCCCGGATTTGAATAACGAGCGGCCTGTATATGATTTTTCGTGGCTTGATGATTACGCGCCAGAACCAGAAAAAAACAACGACGACGACGGAATCCTAAGCGCAGCTTATCACGGCGTAGCAGGAGCGACAGGCAGCGTAATCAGAGCAGGCGGCAACCTGTTAAATTATGCGGGCAAACCTGCCTATCTAACAGAGGAAGAATGGGATAAGCAGATGCAGGCCGATGGTGGCTTACGTGCCTTTACTAATCGAACTAACAAAAAAATCGAAGAATTTGGCAAAGAGGTAGAGGATGCTCATGCCCGTTCTTATTCTGACCCGTTTAGCGCAGCGTCTATTGCTAACGCCGCAGCAAGCGTTATTCCTTATGCTATTGGTTTAGGCCTAAGCGCAAGGGTCGGCGCTCCTACTGTCGGAGAACAAGCTGCGGCGAACGTTAGCGCTTCTGCCATGGCTACTAGGCTGGCTCCATTCCTTAGTAAGATTTCTGGAAAGTATGGTGAGACCGTAGCTGCCAATGCTCCCAAATATATGGCTCCGATTATTGCGAACCTCGAACTTGGCCAGAAACAAGCTTTGCCAGAAGCAGTGCTGGAAAGCGTAACCAGTGGCAAACTTGATTATATTGACAATGCTAAGCGTAATGGCACTTATGTGCCGGGCGTTACCGAACAGGAAGCAGAGCAGGTAGCTAAAGGCGTGCTCACCGACAACTTGATGTTTATTACTGGCACCGACACTATGCAGGATGCTCTGATTCAGATTCTTGGTGGCAAAAAAGCAGGCAAGCTCAAAAAGGCAGCGACGGCTATGGGTGTCGGCGGCGGCATCAACTCTGTGCAGGAAATGGGGCAGCAGATTATTCCGAAGATGGAATCCGGGCAAGATTGGAGCTTGACTGACCCCGATATACTGCTGTCTGGTTTGGTCGGCGGCTTGACAGGCGGCGTACCTGCGGGCGTTGCTAATATGTACGATAGTTATGGCCCGGGAAGCGCAAACACTAATGTTACTCCTAGCGACGCTGGCACAACTCCTGCTCCGGGCGTAGATGTGACGAGCGTGGACAACGAACGCGAAGCCTTTATCAATGCTATCGGCGGGCAGGAAAGTGGCGGCAATTACAACGCAGTGAATGGACGTACAGGGGCAAGCGGTAAATATCAAATCATGCCAGAGAACTGGTCTGCGTGGGCGCAAGAAGCTGGCTTATCTGCCGACGCTCCCATGACACCAGAAAATCAAGAAATTGTTGCACGTCATAAACTCGGTGAATACTACGACAAGTACGGCGCACGCGGCGCTGCTATGGCGTGGTACGCAGGCGAAGGCTCACTGAATTACAGCGAAGAAGCACTTAATCGCAAACAGGGCAAAGGCAATGAACCGTCTATCAACGAGTATGCAGACCAAGTGCTTTCCAGAATGGGGAAAACTGGTTCAAACGCAGGCGATATGGGCATTCCTACTGCGCGGCAGGCTAAATCCTTCCTGCAACAGTACCTTGAGAATGATGCTGCTGCTGGAGATGAGTACAACGCGGTTGATACAATTCTCGGTGAAGGTTCTGACAAAGATATTATCGCTAAGGCTATTGAGCTTGGCTATGGCAAGCAAAACGAGGCAGAACCGCCGCAAACTCAACAGCCTGTCACTCCTGCCACCACACCCGAGGAACAGATTCAGACAGCGACAGATAATGTCAATTCTGCTGTTGATGACGTTGTTAACGGCGGTGAAATTCCTACTGTTCAACAGCCGCAAGTGCAGCCCCAGCAACCGCCAGTGCAAGTTCAGCAGCCGGTGCAGCCTCAGCAAACTACCGCCGCTCCTTCATTCGATGACCATATTATGAATCTGCGTAAGACCGTAGACCGTATTGCCAAGAATAAAGGTGAAGGTGCAATCAAGCTTACAGATGAAGACGCGGCTCGCTACGCCGGTATCGCTGGCGGTGATAACATACAAGACCTTATAAGCGCTGCCGAGAGCTTGAAAATCAAGATTCCAAGAGGCGTAAAAAAGGAAGTCGCTCGTAGAGCCGACGAAGAGCGTGGCAAACTGCGCGGCGACAATTGGGCTAGAGCGGAAGCTATTGCTATCAACAATACTGTCCCGAAAAGCATAAAAGATAAGCATGTAGACCCGGCAACTGGCATTATCCGCGATGGCGCTTTCGACAAGAACAGGACTGCAAAAGCAGCGTTGAACAACAGCGAGTACGATGGCTTGGGTACTCGCGCTATGAACGGCGATGAGGAAGCGAGGGCACAGCTTAGAGAGCTGAAAAAGATTGAACAGTTTGCACTTATAGACAGGGCAAGACGCGCAGCTCTAGGCGAGGGAGAAGATAAAGCTCCCGCAAAGGCGGTAAAGGGCAAGAAGGCTCAGACTGCACAAGAGTCAAGACCGCAACAACCGCTTGATGATTCAGAAGTTGATGCGCTCGTAAACAAAAAAAGAGAAACGGCTCCCGCTGACGAAGCGCTCGGCGACAAGAAGCATGATGGTACGATGTATGGCTTGCCTATTTACAAATCTGCCGACGGCGGTGTAAAATACCTTCTGAACGAAAAAGCAAAGAAGGTACGTAAAATGGGCAAAGGTATAGACGAATGGCATGATTTTGATAGCGCAGAAGCGGCTAAAGAGTTTATTGCCAAAGACGGCGCAGGGGAAGCGGAGAATACCGCTGCTGCTGACAAAGGTGGCGATGACAACAACGGAGGCAAAACCAATGAAACTGATAAGAACGGGACGGGGAGCAAAGGTGACGACAAAGGCTCCGAAAATCCAGTACAAAACAAACAATCTGAAGAACCTGTCAAAGCAAAAACCGGCGACGACAAAGGTGAAGGGGAAAACGGCGAGGCTGAGCAAGTAGAAAAGCCGAAGAAGAAAGAATATAAGCTTAGCGTGTGGGAAAAAAGCGGTATTGACCAAGGCATAGGCGACATAGATATTCTCGAAAGTTTATTTGGCGACCACAGCGGCGAAGAAGAAACTTCTAAACCTGTTAAATCTAAGGACGACGAAGATGTTGAGCGTGTAATTACCGATAACATTCTTGTCAATGAATCCAAGGAACTGGGCGAGCGCGAGAACGCTTACAATGCCATTGTTGAAAAGTTTGCGGAAAGCAATCCGAAAGCAGCAGAGGCGCTGGGCAAGTATCTCACAAAGCACCCAGAGATGCGCGATTTGCTTATTGATATGTTCGACAAGCACCCACAGCTTTTGACTTCTGTTGTCAAAGATAAGAAAGCGAAGAGCGGCGAGCGCACTGTGTACTATGTTGTTTATGACGGTAACGAAAAACCAGTCAAGATTCCTAATTCTATGGCTGATATTATCTCTGCTTTCGACGGCAAGGAAACTGCAACGCTTGATGCTTATACTAAACAGCAGAAAGCGCAAAAGCAGCAGGAAGAACCCGCGGAGGAAGGGCCGACCTATATCTCTGAGATTCCAGAAGATGCGACAGACGACTTCTTGGAAAGCGTGCAGAAAGAGTATGGTAAAGAAGACGCTGCCGAAGCCTATGATTTGCTGTTTTCAGATAGTCCTATCCAAGACAAAGACGGTAATCCGTTGACTTGGGACGAAGTTATTCGCCAAGCAGTATTTAGAGATTTGCAACTGAAAGATAACAAAGAGTACGACAAGCTCGTAAAGCAAGAAGGATTCTCATTCTCAAACAGTGCGCTCGGAGATTGCTATTGGACTATTTACGAGAAGCACGAAGGCCGCGTTAAACCTACTACTCGTGGTGGTTATAAGACGAAAAATAATTTGTCAATCGACGATATTATGGCTATCGAAGAGGCAACAAAGGGTATCAACGACCCTACTGTCCGTGACGACGATGTTGCGCCAAAAACAGCAGCGCTTCTGCACGAGAGATTCCCGGATGCAGCTATTGAGGATTTGCCGTCAGCAGACATTAAGCAGGCCATGCAAGATGTTCTGTTTGGCAAAAAGCAGCAAGAGTATCAAGATAAACAGGCTGAAGTCGAAAAGCAACGTCGAGTTGTACAGGAAGCAGAAGATGCGCTTAAAAAAGTTGGTGCTGATTTTGGAAATGCGAGCGAGAAAAAGCTTAAAGTTTGGCATGATGCAATAGCAAGCGCAGAGGCGAAACTAGAAAAAGCAAAAACAGGTGCTGACGCACAAGCAATTAAGGAAGCAGAAGACGCTTTGTCAAAGGCTCAGGACGGACTTGGCAGAGCCGTTGAGTCTGAACGCAAGGCAAGCGGCGCAGCATTAAAGGCGGAAGTTGCAAAGAAAAACTTAACTAAGGCCAGAGAGAAACTAGACTTGCTGACAGACGAAATAACTGGTTTGGAAAAGCAACGTTTGGCAGAAGATAAGGGCGTACAGGAGTTAGCTAAAAAAGCAAAAAAGGCGCGAAGGGAAGCCAATGAAGCTCTCAATAAAGCCAAAACAACAAAGAAAGAGGAAGACCAAAAAGCCGCAGATGCAGCCGCAAAACGTGCAAAAAAAGCTCAAGCCGACCTGCAAGCTGCCCAAGGCAGAGTTCTAAGCAAACTTAAAGGTGAAGAAAAAGAGAAACAGCAAGAAGAACCTGTAAATCAACCAGAAACCGAGCAGCAAGAAGAGATACCTCAAGTTAAAATTTCCAAAGAGGCAGAAGACGGGTTAGTAAACCTTTTGAACGGCTTAGGCGAGATGAATTTGAAATTCAAGGCGGACGATAAGCAAAGTAGTGGTATGGTCGAGTTTAAAGCCGACCTGTTTGACAGCTTGTTATTTGCCGGTTCTCAAGTTCTTGACCAAATCGGCAGAGGGAAAGAGCTGTTTAGAGCCTGGGCAGGACGAATGAAACAATTATTAGAAAGCGCAGCAGCGAGAGCCAGTGAATCCGGCTCTCGTATGCTGCGCTTTGCGCAAGAAATGCTCAGAGCTGCTCATACTTTCTTATTGAAATTGCCCGATAATGTAAAATTGGAGTCCAAGGGAGCAGAGGCCGATAAACGTAGGCAGGCATTATTCTATGCAGGCGCGGCGGTAGACAAAAATATTACTCCTTCTGCTTTCAAAAAGATGCTTCAACAACGCCAGCCTGCGTTGTTGGAAGGAATTAAAGACTACATTGACGCTGCGTTTGCAGGTCTCAAGTATTACCCTAGACAAAACGATGCTAACGTGATAGAATTACTAAAAGAGATTAACGGAGGTGGAAACAATGAGCCTATACGAACTACCGGAACCGCTACTGAAAGCAATAGTGGACGCAGGGCTGAAAACGGCGTGGAAGGAGAGCCTGTCTCTGCCGTCGGCGGAAGCAAGGTACAGAGCCAAGGCGAAAATTCAGAAGCAAGCGCAGGCGTTCGTGAGCAGGGGCGTAGAGAGCCAAGCGGAGACGGCAGCGAGGATGTTCACGGAAGTAGGCCCGTTGCTGGCGGAACACGAGGCAATCAGCAAGGCAGCTCAGAAGTTTCCGATTCTGCGGAACGCGGCGCCAGAAATCTTGACAGTGGAAGAAGCAGTGGCGCTGATGGAAGCGGACAATCCGTATCTGACAAACGTGGAGAAGGGGCTTCTAACGCTGTATCTTCGCCGAATGAGAGCAAAAACACCGCTGATGAAGCTAACGAACGATTAGCAAAGCAAAGAGAAATTAAAGATGGAGTACCAATCAAGGTAGCGGATAAGGCGAATATCGCCGAGACGCTACCTGTTTTATTGCCCGAACAGCAGCAGGATGTGCTGGCGGTAGAAGACCGCTTTTTCGGTAAAAATAAAGTAGGCATCCTTGTGGCAAATGGTACAGGTACTGGTAAAACGCTTGTTGGCTTAGGAGCTATCAAGCGTTTTCTGCTGCAAGGGAAAAAGAATATTCTTATCGTCGTGCCAAGCGCAGAGATTGGTAACGCTTGGGCAAAGACTGGCAGCAGTCTTTTGCAAATCGACAATATGGCACGTATTACTAATGGCAAGCCCGTTGAAGGCGTGCCCAACATCATCACTTATGCTGCGCTGACAAGCAACAAAGAAATCCAAGGTAAAAATTGGGATTTGATTCTTTGCGACGAAGCGCACCATATCATTAGCGGCTCGGGACGTAGCGACATTGGTACACTTGAAGATAAAGGCATTGCGGCGTTGGCTCTGCGTGGACTGTTCGGGCATAAAGCAGATGGCTTTGATGGCTATATCCGCGTAAAGTACCAAGACCTTTTTACGAAACGTAAAGCCAACAATGAAGAAATCAAGAAGCTCGAAAAAGTTTTAGATGACACATCTCCGGCGATTATTCAATCTGTTCCGCAGCTCAAAAAGCAGAAAGAGAAGCTTGATAAGCTTACTGCTGAAAACAAAGCACTTACTGCCAAGATTTTTGAGGCACAAAAGAAAGAGAAGCCTAAGTACGATAAGCTTATGGAAAGCCGTGACTCCAAGGTGTTGCTTTTGTCCGCAACGCCTTTTGCTTATCCGCAGAACGCTTTCTACGGAGAAGGCTTGCTGTTCAACTATGCCGACTCCGAATACGGCGGCAGCGCAGGCGGCTTCTTGACGAGAGTGTTTGGCTTTACCGTAACTTCTACGGGTAAAATCAAACCCCGCCGAGATTCTAACGGACTGGTTGCTGACAACTCTATCAATGAAATCAAATTCCATGACATGTTGGTCAAGAGCGGAGCTATGATTAGCCGCCGTCTGGAAATCGACAAAGACTATAACCGTCAGTTCATTAAAGTCGATGATGATGGAACCATCCAAAAGATTGAGGATGGCTTCAAGGTAATTGATGAAATATCTGGCAACACAGGCTTAGGCGAGATATTCAGAAAAAGATTCGACTTCAATGCGCAGTCTTATGTGCTGGAATCTGTCAAAGCTAAAGCTGCGGTGGATATGATTAAATCTTATATCTCTCGCGGCAAAAAGGTTGTGCTGTTCCACGATAGAGTTAGCAGTGCGAATACTAAGCCATTTGTATTGCCTAATAGCGCACTTAGAGAAATGACGACTGAGCAAAAGCAGGCTTACGAGTTATTCCAAAAGGAGCATCCGGAGCTTGTGAAGTTTGACCTTTCTCAAGAGTTGAACCCTGTAACAATCATTAAGAACGCTTTTGGCGACAAGGTTCGTTATATCAACGGCCAAGAGAAAAAAGCTGATAGAGCACGCGCTGTCGACGAATTCAACGATGACAACAGCGGCATTGACTTAATCATGGTAACATCTTCTGCGGGGCAGGAAGGTATCTCTTTACACGATACAACAGGCGTGCATCCTCGCGTGCTGATTAATCTGGGTATGCCTGTAAGACCTACTGCCGCCATCCAGATTGAGGGACGCATTTACCGCTATGGTAGCAAGTCGAATGCTATGTTCAGATACCTTGCGACCGACTCCAAGATGGAACGCATCGCTTTCAATGACAAGATTGCCACTCGTTCTAAGACAGCGGAAAACATCGCGCTCGGTACTGACGCTCGTGCATTGGACATTGCTTTTCAAAGCGGCTTCATGCAGGTCAGCCTCAGCGGCAAAGAAGGCGTAAAGAAGCTGGACTACACTACCGACGAGGAAAACTCCGGAGGCAAAGCTAAAGATAGCCTGTCGAGAAAAGAAGCGCTGATTGAGTTTAACAATGCAGCGAACGCTTCTGGCGACATTCATTTTAAGGCAGCAGCCGAGAGATTAAACGAACGTGAAAAGGCTGATGAAAGAGCAGCGAAAGAAAACGCCGCAGCCGCAGAAGATGCGGCGAAGCGCAAAGAGATTCTTACGCCGCAGAACAAAGGCAGATTTAAAAAGGCTTTTGCGGAAGCAGTACACGCCAAGGAAGTCGTAGAAGTGGCTGACGGTGTGTATGTGGCGACTTTGTGGAACGGCAGAAATCTTTGGCTTGATACTAACACTTCGCAGGCAGCGGTGCTGGCGAAGATGAGCGATGAGCAAAAACGACGTATGTTGAATGCTGCTAACATCAAAGGCTCCGGCTTTGAGATTCAAGGCTTTTATAACAGAGAGCTGCGTAACGGCGGCATCGTGGATATGATTCACTTGACCGAAGCAGTCAAGGAAGGCACTCTCGACCATGAAACCATGCACTTTGTTTTCAATGTACTGTTGACAAGCAAAGAACGCGAAGACCTCATGCGTTATTATAAGTGGCGCTTGAAGCGAGAGATGGGCGAAGTGGCGTTTAATAAGCTCTCCGAGCAGGAACTCGATGACCGTTGTGAGGAGCTTATCGCTGACCAATATGCAGCTTTCGCCAAGCGTGACAAAGAAACTGCAAAAGCTCCGCTGGCAATCAATAATATCGCTAAGAAAATTCTTTGGAAGGTAAAGAATCTGCTGGCGCAGATGTTGGATAAAATCGGCTTACACACTCCGAACGGCATTTACCTTGCGACGAGAAGCGGCAAGATGTTCAACCGAGGAACAAACGAGAGTGGTAGAACGGGACGACAGTATAATGCGGCTATGTATAAAAATAAAGCCAGCGACTTCCCAAACTTTAAAGAAAAAGTTCTTAGTGGAGAAGTCAAACTGGCTTCTAAGACGTATTTTGCTTATAATGTTGATGGACAAATTATCAGAATCGCGGGGGATGCTGTTAATCATGTAGAAGATGAGCATCATCTGACTGATGAAGAATGGATTGATGCTTTAGATGGGTTATCTGAACCAGAAGCAGTTTATTACGGAAATAAAGAGCAAGGTCAGAGAGGCAAGCCGATGGTGTTCAAAACTAGCGGAAGCAGAAGCTCCAAATACGGCGTAGTGCTTGAATTCTCACCTAGTGGGGAAATCTACCTCAAGACACTTTACAAAGGCACGGATTCCAGTATAGACGATTCCATAAAAAAAAGAGGAGCTGCCGGGCGCTTCTTACCAGATGGTAAGTCCGCTGTTCCGAACAGTCATCCTCTATCTATATATAGTGTACAACAAGGTGTTATGGATGTCAACGAAAAAGAGGAACAATCCTACTCCGCAACTGAGCAATCAGATGGCAAGCTAAACTTCAAGGTAACTCCTATCGAAGAAGTAAATGGCAAAGCCTTGCCGGATGACTTAAAAGCTGTGCTTAAAGAAGCGAATAAATTTGCCGACGAAGCAGGAGCAAAGGCCGGAGAAATCACTGTTAAGCATAAGACTATGGCACAGGGTGCGAAAGACAAAGCCGCCGGGATTGCCGACATGCTTGTGAATAGTCCAAGCCGCTTGGCAGAGAAGAATCCCATTTTCAACAGCTTCTATAAGATTTATAGCAAGGCACAGGAGACACAGGAGAAGCTTCGCGCTAGATGGCGCAAGCAGTTCCAAACTTCTATCACCGAGCTGAAATCAGCAGAGGATATGAATAACTTTGTTGAGCTTATGATGACAGGTGAGATGGCACAAAAAGAATACACTTTGCAACAGCTCAAGGATGCTGGCTATAACAAGAATGTACGCAACGCATATTCTCGTACCCGTCAACTTATCCGCAACGTCTGGGAGGCTGTCAACGACGCTCACAGGGGGTTGGAGCATATTCACGAAACTGTCAGCGGCAACGAACTCAATAAGCTCGCCAAAGAGCCGTTCTTGGAGAACATTCAAGTTGCAGTCAAATGGCAGGCTAACGGTGAAGAATTTACAAAATGGAAGCCGCTTAAAGAAGTCAACGTCGCTTCTGGCGGCGAGTATGAAGTGCGCTATGACAAGCCGAAGGTTTATACCAGCGCAGCGAAAGAACAGCTTACCGCAGAGCAGCTCAAAGAATTGCAAAACAGCCCTTATGCGCAGGTCACAAACATTGTGCAGAAGCACATCGGCGGCGAAGATGGTGCAACGTATTTTGAAGCAAAGGTGAAACGCACAGTGCCGCCAATAGGCAAGATTACTGGTTACTTGCCGCACCTTTACGAGCAGTGGATGGTGTTGGCTAGAACGGAAGAGGGACTTGTTCCTGTCGGCAGCGGCAAAACATTAAAAGAAGCCTATAAGGTTGCGGAGATGCTGCAAAAGAACGGCGGTGACAAAATCGACTTCCAGATTGCGCCGAAACTGTTCGACGCTAACAATGTACTTGGTGGCGGCGAGGACGCAAAAGGCGGCAAAGGCTCGCTGGTTGTCAGCGACGCTGAATATATCCGCTTGCAACGAGCGCTCGTAGACAATGCAAAAATGAGCGTGCCCGAAGCACGCAAGGTGCTGGAGGGAGCTGTGAGCCGCACGGCTCGTAACAGATTCTTCGGCAACCTTGCACATAGAAAAGGCAGGGTAGGCTATAACTCCGACGTTATTACGACGATTGACAGATACTTGCTGTCGTCGTCCCGTTACTGCGCGTTGCAGCCAGCCAAGAGCAAGGCAACTAAGCTGTTTGAGAGGACCTTCGGACGATTCGACAAAGAGTATGGCGGTAAAGAAGCCATGGCTAATATCATTAAACGCTATATGCGCTACAACAATGGCACGCCGAATTATCTGGAGCAAGTTATAAACACTACACTTGCTAAAAATGACTGGATTGTAAAGCATGTTAACGCAGAGTACGGCGATAGACTCGGTGTTGCGTTGGCGAGCAGAATCAATGGCTTTTTGAGTAAGAACCTGCTTGGCTGCCTCAATATTTCATCCGCTCTCGTAGGTGTAACACAGCTCGTAAATACTTATGGTTTGATTGGCAGTTATACCGGTACTGGTATGCAGGCGGCAAAACGCATGAACATGACGGATAGAAAAATCCTTGCCGAAGCAGGCGTACCTTATAACATTGGACTTGATACTCCGAGCGGTTTCTCCAAACGCAGAAATGCTATTGAGGGACGAAAAGAAAGCTCATTCCAGCAGATTAAGGATTACGTCAATGCGGCTGGCGAAAAAGGCATGTTCCTTTTCAAAAAAGCCGATGAGATTACGAGAAAAGTAACTACCCTCGGTGCTTATTATCAAGCTATCGACGAAGGCAAGACGCATAAACAGGCTATTGCATACGCCAAAAAGATAAACCGCGAAGCCAACTTTGACTACGGCGCTGCTGATGCTCCGGGCGTAAACCAGATGATTAGCGGCACGGTGTTCGGCGATTTGGCTCTGCTGTTCCAAAAATACCCCATGAAAGAATGGGAGCTGATGCGTTCACTTATCCCATACTTCGGCAAAGGCACGAAAGCGCAAAAGGCTCGTTTCTGGGCAACGTATTTTCTGATGGCAGGCTTCGCTGGCTTACCGGGCGGCGACTGGCTGGACGAACTTCTCGAAAAATGGTTAGGCTATAAACCGTCAACTGTTTTGAAAGAGGAATTGTTTAAACACATGGGAGACACCCCAGTAACTAGAACAATTATCTATGGCATTTTCTCGAACCTCGGAATTGACATTTCACGTCGCGTGGGCATGGGCGGAATGTTCCCGGATAGCGATTCGCTGCTGGGCTATGCTCTTGGCCCTGCTGGAAGCGTGGCGTGGAACGGCATTAACAGTGCTGCGTCCGGCGATTATATTAAAGCGACAAAGGCTTTAAACCCTGCTCTTGGCAATATTGCCGAAGCAGTGAGAGGTTATAGCACTAACAGCAAGGGGCAGGTGTCTTACAAGTATAAAGGCACAGAACGATACCTTAAATCTATGGGCTTTAGACCTGTTGGGCAAAGCGTGGAAGCAGATATGACCTCTGCGCTCTACACAGATAAGCAGAGAAGCAAAGACGCTCGCCAGAAACTGCTCATGGAAGCTGCAAGGAAACGCGCCGATGGCATCAAACTGACGGACGAGGAACTCACTAAGCTGCGTAAGGCTGGCGTTACAGGCTCACAGCTTAGAAAGGCTGTCAAAGATATGCAGATGAGCACTAGCGAGCGCATGAAGCAAACCTTGAACAAAAAACAACAGAAAGAGTTTGCGGGCAATCCGCTGCTTGATGATGACTAATTAGTCGGGGAGCCGTGGCAACCGTCACGGTAAATATAAAAAAGTATAGTTGCGGAAAATGGTCGAAATTCCGTAACTATACTTTAATTTTTTCTATAAGAGGTAACTATGGGATTAGAAGAGGTTCTTAGTATGATTGTGAGCGGCCCTGCGCTGGCAGCGGTATGTATCGTTGTATATATGCACAGGCAGGATAGTCAATCCTTGCACCAAAGCATTGATAACAATACAAATGCGCTAAAGGAACTGGCAGGGCTTATCAACGAAATGCGTATCGAGCAGGGCAAGGTAGACCAGCAGCTTGACAGCCTTTGGCACCGCTACAAAGAGCTTAAAGAAGAGCTGGACGAACTGCGTAAATGCTGTCACTGCGGCGGCAGTAAAGGCGGTGAATAGCTTATGTGGAACAAGATTAAAGGCTATGTCGGGAAATATTTAGATATAGCCAAGAACAGGATTAATGATATGCAGTCGCCTATCAAATGGATGATAGTGTCCTATTTTGCTTTAGTTGTACTGCTGGTGCTGACATACTACGGTGCGTGGTGCTGGCAGGCCTACTACGGCAAGATTGTGATGGGCGACTTGCTGGCGGTAATCCAAGAGATGATTGGTCCTGCTATGATAGGTTTTGTGACCTTCATTGCAGGCTGCTTTGTCGACGTAAACGGCAACGGCGTTCCCGACAAATTTGAGGACAAAAAAGACGACAAGGAGCGTGATGAAAACGGCGAAGGTAATTGTTAAAGAAACACACCTTGATTTTGACGGCTTAAATGAGCGTCAGAGCACCAATATGATTGTGGTGCATCATACAGGCAATCCGACGGACGATGACCTGTCGGCGGCGGAGATTCACGCCTCTCATAAGGCGCAAGGCTGGGCTGGCATCGGCTACCATTATGTCATCCGCAAGGACGGCACAATCGAGCGAGGCAGACCTAGATGGGCCGTGGGAGCGCACGCTTACGAACGCAACCGAGATACAATCGGCATCCATGTGTGTGGTAACTTCGAGATTGCACGCCCCACGCCAGAGCAGCTTAACAGCCTCTCTGCGCTCATTGGCGAGCTGTGCAATATCTACAACCTGACGGCGGCAAAAAACGTCGTGGTAGGGCACAGAGACCTTATGGCGACTGCTTGTCCTGGTAGAAAGCTTTATGAAAAGATGCAGACCATTCGCGGCAACGCTGAATGGTATAGACTGCATTGAGAAAGTGAGGTGAATAGACGATGATGGAGAAACTTGACAAATTTGTAGAGTATGTCACTGATAAAAAATTTCTGGCTGGACTTGTGCTGGGCTTTGCGTTAGGAGCACTGCATCACTATTTCGGTTTATAATTTACTAGTAGTTGGGGACAATTTGTCCCCAGCTATATCTCATGAGGTAAACAATGAATGAAACTAAAGAATTTATTAAAAGCCATTGGATTATGCTTATTGCTGGCGCTGCCGTTATCTGTGCAGGCGTCTACTTCTTCGCAGGAAGCAGAGTACACGATAACGGAGTCGGAGCTGACACTGTTAGACACGAGATTGGAGCAGCTCGCGAGCAGCAACATCAAATTAGCGAGGGATTGCAGAGTGCTGAAAGCAGAGCTGGCGAAGTCGCAAGCAGCATTGAACGAAGCGAGGCTGCAAACCGAGAAGCTGCAAGCAGAGCTGACAGCATTGAAGCAACAATCGAGCAGCAGCGAACTGCTATTGCAGACTGCCAACGACTCACTAGAACTGTACGAGAAAGAGGTAAAAAGGCAGCAACGGATAATTAAGACACAGCGCAACATAGCATGGGTATTGCTAGGCGGCGCTTTAGCGGTGGCAATCGCAACATAATATGGATGATTTCAAAAAGCGTGCAAGGGACTGGCTGCATAATTCGACGCGAGAAGAGTTTTACGCCGTTCTGCACGAAGCAAAAGTCAGCCCTCGGCAACACGTTATCTGCGAGAAGCGATTTGTCGATGGGCTTATGAATTACCAGATTGGTATGGAAATGAATATTTCCGACAAGACTGTTGAGCGTGATATTGCTGCTGCATATGAGTCTGTTTTACGTGTTTTGAAATCTAGGATAAAATGAAACCCCTTGAGTATACGACGTTGTATCGTATGCTTAAGGGGCTTATTTTTTTATGCGCTAAATGTCTGAATGATGAGGGAATGTTGATAGAACAAATTTATAGAAATATCGCAAAATATAAGTGTGAGGTGAGAACAATGTACGGACAACAATACGCACCAAATCCTTATACGGGAGCTGCACCGCAGATGCAACAACGATTAAATTATTTGCAGCAGCAGATGCAGATGTATCAGCAACCGCAAATGCCTATGAGCCAGATGCCGCAAGCGTTAAAAGGCAGAGTGGTGACTGGTATAGATGAAGCAAAGGCTGCGCAGATAGACCTTGACGGCAGCAGTACCTTCTTTCCATGCCCTGCGGAGGGAAAGATTTACGAGAAGTCTATAGACCTCAACGGGTTGCCTGTATTCAGAGTTTATCAATTAAGTAATCCGCAGGAGCAGAAACAAGTTGTATATGCTGAACGAAGTTATGTTGATAACTTGATTCAACGTGTGGATAAATTAGAAAAACAGCTAGGAGGTATGAACCATGAACCCGATGCAAATAATGGCAATGTTACAGAATAGTGGCAATCCAATGCAGATGCTTACGCAAATGGCGCAGCAGAATCCTATGATGGAGCGCGCCATGCAGATGGGCAAAGGCAAAAACGAGGTACAGTTGAAAGAAACCGTACGCAACCTCGCGAAGCAACGTGGCATGAGCGACGAGCAGCTTCAGCAGATGTTATCTAATTTCGGCTTAACTCTTTGATGCGCACAGAGAGTTCGCATATATCATCGGAAGGAGTGAATTATCATGACTTTAGAAAATGGCGGCGCAGGTGTAGTACCTGTAATGGACATGAACCGCGGCTATGGCGACTGCATGGGCTTCGGCGGCGGCTGGTGGGCATGGATTCTCATTATTTTCGTAATGATGGGCGGTTGGGGAGGCAACTGGAACAATCGCGGCAACATGGGTGCTGAAATCTTTGCAAACGGCTCTATGACACGCGACCAGATTGCAGACCAATTTTCCATGCAAGATATTAAAGACGGTATCCGTGGCATTCAGAATGGCCTGTGTGATGGTTTCTATGCTCAAAACACTACCATGCTGAATGGCTTTAACGGCGTACAGCGTGACATTATGCAGACTGGCTATCAGCTTGGTAGCGAGATTGCACAAAATCGTTTCGCCGCTCAACAGTGCTGCTGCGAAACGAACCGAAACATCGACGCAGTACGTTACGAGAACGCACGTAACACCTGCGATATTGTCAATGCAGTGAAAGAGGACGGCGAAAAGACCAGAGCAGTTCTGATTGCCAACCAAATCCAAGACCTGCGCGACAAGCTCGCAGACCGCGACCGTGACTTGCAGACAGCTAATTTCCATTTATCTCAACAGGCACAGAATGCAACCCTTATCGGTACGCTGAGACCTTACCCGCAGCCCGCTTATCTGACAAATAGCCCATATCAGAGCATTGCTGCTAACGTAGCTGGTGCTTGTGGCTGTGCTTATCAGCAGCAGTTGGCTTGATAACTTCATAAATGTGCATTAACTGCACCACAGGGACGGTGCAAACCGTCCCTATTGCTTTAAAAAAGCAAGATTTTTAAAGGTGTTTTTGTGATACCTTGATTGTATAAAGGAGTGAGCAAAATGGCTTGTAATCAAAAATCTGCACTGACAACCGTTGTGACTGCGGCGCAGACCGTGGCGGCGAACGGGTTCGTGAATTTTCCTACCAATAATTTGCTGACCGGCGTGGCAATCGGGCACGTTGCAGGCGCTGCTGCCGTGAACCTGCTCCGAGGTCTGTACCTCGTGACGCTGAACGCCGACGTAACGCCGACCGCAGCTGGCGACATCGGCCTGCGACTTGTCCGTAATGGTGTAGCGGTACCGGGAGCAGAAGCAACAGTGACAGGTGCAGCAGGCGATACTTATAATATTTCCTTTGCTACGCTGATTCGCGTTCTGCCGAGTTGTTGCGTAATTAACAACAACTCGGAGCTGCAGGTGCAGGCTACGGCGGCAGGCACTATCAGCAACGCTTCCTTGAGCGTTGTTCGTCTGGCGTAGGAGGTAAGTATCATGCACAAGCTAAAAAAGTATTGGCAGCACGTCGAGCATGACGAAGCGAAGATACTCAAGATGGAAGAGGTGGCTTGCGAGGCACTGGAAAAGTTACGCTGGCATTGCCCGGATATTTTCTGGAACACAGCTTATGAGCTGCACAAAATCGCCTACGGTCCTCATTTTGACGAAGAACTGGCTAAGATGGCAGTCTCTAAGATGAAGAACGTAGACGGCACGCACGGTGGTCATTGGACGTATGAGCAGACCAGCCAGCTTGCTGGGCAGAACGGCATCGAATGCAAAGGCGACTTCTATTATGTCATGAATATGTTACATAGCGATTTTGTAGAAATTCTTGGCAGTGACGTAAGTAACTATGTGAGGATGGCCAAGGCGTACATGTGCGACCCCGACGCTGCGGAAAGCAAGGTTCTTGACCTGTGGATAGCAGGTATGAGGGCAAAAGAATAAAAGTAAATAAACCACTATAAAAGCAGCCTAGTAAATACACAAACTAGGCTGCTTAGTGGTTCAAGTTTGGTTGCAACCAGTATGAAAAAATAAGACAAATTGGGGTAAATTAGGGAAAGTAAGACAAATAAATCAAGGCTCTCAAAAACCTCGAAAGCCTTGATGCATGGGGGTTTTGCTGAATGGGAAGTATTTATTACATCTTATTCGTAATCAGTAGGTCGCAAGTTCAAACCTTGTCAGTAGCTCCATTGAAAACCCGCCTGGAATGGTATTTCTGGGCGTTTTCTTTTGCCCGAAAAACAATCGGAAGGTCGCATTTTGGTTGCAATGTGGTTCAACTTTTTTCGGCTGTTGGGGGTAAAACGGGACAAGATACGGCAGAAATGGTTTCTTTGTTGCAATTCCCTATGTTGAAAACTTTTTCTACAAGTGAAGGCATCTGGCTGTCGTAGCCGGGGATGGCGTGCCCATAGAGATTCAATGTGTGGCTAGGGCGAGAGTGCCCAAGACGCTTGGAAACTTCCAATATAGGCACACCGGCAGCAAGCAGCATTGACGCGTGAGTATGGCGCAGGCAATGGAATTTCCTGTACGGGATTCCTGCCTTATTCAAAATTCGTTTCCACGACTTGTCGATGTTTGTAGACAGGCATGGCTTGCCGTTGGCATTCTTGATGATTTCACCGCTTTCGAGAGCATATGCTGCTTGATAAAGCTCTGCCATTATATTCTTCGGCAAAGGGATTCGCCTATACCCTGCCCTCGTCTTTGGCGGCTGGAGCTTTGCTACGCCCTTGACCTCTACTAAACTCTTGTTGATTTTTATGGCATCTCCGTCTAAATCCTGCGGCGTTAGGGCTAATATCTCTCCCATGCGACAGCCGGAAGCGATAGCAACGGAAACGAGCAGATGATGCCTACGAAGTCTTGCGTCGCTGTCAATGGTTTTCATGATTATACTCAGCTCTTCGGGAGAGAATATCTCGACCTCTTTAGGTTCTGGCTTGAGTACTTCCACACCTGCCATGAAGTCTTTCTCTATCAGCCCCGTTGCAATAGCTTTTTTAGACGCACGGCAAAGTAGCTTTACCACTCTATCTTTCATGCCCTCTGCCATTTCTGCGGTGTTAATATAGGCTTGAACCGCTAGGGGCGTTAGCTTTTGCAGTTCTACATCCGCCAATTCTTCGTTGATATGCGCAGCGGTATTGGCGTAGTCCAGAAATGTCTTTTCTCTCACTTTAGGTTTGACGAAAACGCCGAGGTACTGCAAAACCCATGTGCCGAGAGTTAGGTCGCTCTTTACAACATAATCGCCCTTGATATATTTTGCCGTCATGCTCAAGCGCCAAGCGTTCGCTTCTTCTTTCGTGTTAAACCTTTTGTGTGTTCTGCGGCCTTGCGGGTCTACGACAGAAGCGTGCCATTTGTTCCTCGTGGTTTCAAAATAAACAGAACCCTCTCCGTATTTAGGCATAGATTTTCACCCTCTCTTTACAAAACACTCACTTGTTAAGTCGAAAACATTTCTGCTATAATGATATTAGAAGTTCGGTTTACTTCTAGAGTGTTCCGTTTTACGGTTCATTTACCCTTCTTTTCTGAATTTGCTAGTGCAAAAAGACCTCCGGTACGCGGAGGTCTTTTTGTTTTTAATCTGTTATAGGCTTCTTATTCAGCGCATCGTTAAATTTGCTTTTGAACCTCGCTGTTATTCTATCAAGCAGACCTCCCCTTGATGCGTTGACTGCATCTAAACGCTGGTCGTCGTAAAACAAAATGTTTACGGAACCTTTGGTGTTGGGCACGTAAATGCTGTAATCAAGTAGCTCAAAATCCACATGGCAATTTCCCATTGTTCTTATGCCGGGGCACGGGCGATTGTTATAGTCGTAAATATTTACCTCCATAAAATTATAAGTGCCATAAGTGTTAACTATATATGCCATGAGATTCTCTATATTATTGGAGTCTATGTTATGCGTTTGAGCGTAAATTTCAAATTCAGCAGCGAGTTTATAGAAATCAAGGAATGTGACGCTTCCGTTGAATTTCTTGTTTAGTATATTTACATAACTTCTATGTAAATAGGGGTCGCTTACGTTGGCGTGAGTTTTCGTTAAAACAATTACGGTTTTAACTTTTGAAAAATTATAGCTGTCGTTGTACCAAAACGCCTTATTATCATTACCGCCACCGGCTATGCGCATCCAATGATTAGCGGCATCCCGACCTGTTTCGTAACCTTGGGAATATTGGTCGGCATATGCAATGCTAGACAAAGAAAATAAACACATCAGCACTAAGAGAACTAGTTTTTTCATCATAAACACCCTCCTTATGGTCTGCAAATCTGACATGGAACCATGCCGCAATCAAGAGCTTCGTCCCTGCTATAAAAATAAATGCGGTTATGTTCTGCCATCATTCGCTCACCACGGCAACCTTGATAATGGAACTTATAACTGCGCTGGTTGCCGACGTAAACGTTGGCTAATGCAGGAGCCGCAACTGCAAGTATAGAGAAAACTAATGTAAGTATTAACGCTAACCTCTTCATCAAATCCCCCATAGAGTTTTGCAACCGCCTCGATTTCGAGACGGTTGCACTCGTTTCGGGCTTCTATGACAGCGATACGAGCGCAACGGCTTGCTTTACACGCATCTTCATAGCAGCTCCCTCCAACAACTAAAAACAGTGTCGACCGTTCTCCGCCATGGAGCGCGGTCTTTTTTTATTATGGCTTGTCGTCATTCGGCTTTTGCTCACATCGGCTACTGTCGGGTGAGTAGACAGTCAAAAAGGGCGCGTTTCCTCGACCAACAGTAGCCTTAGAATACTTATGGCCACATCCTTTGAGTGCGGGGATAGTTCACAAAATAATTCGTGAGCAATAGCCTTTTGATGCAGTTCTTCGTCAGTCGTCATTGTTTTCGCCTCCTTCGTTCTGGATTTTATGGAGCTGCTGCTCTACCATCTCTTGAACATCAATGCCTTGTGCCTTGAGGCTTTGGGACATAAGCAAGTAAGCAACAGACATAAGCTGAGTTTTCGACTGCTCATCAAGGCTATTATAAACGCCAAGAAGCTTCTCTTCGTCGCTTCTTACGGCAGGTTTTTGAATAATAGGGGCGGCAGGTACTGTTACCTGCGAAATTGATAGCTTTGGGTTGAGAATATCATCGCTAGATACATCAAATATAGCAGATATTGCTTTTAGCTGCTCCAAATTCGGCATATTCACGTCTGTTTCGTACTTTGTATAAGTAGAGCGATTTACGTGAATAGCTTTAGCGACTTCTGCTTGTGTTAATCCACGTTCTCTGCGGAGTCTTTTTAGAGTTTCCCCAATCCCCATTCTATACACCTCACTCTTTTTGCCTATATTATATGTGACATAGTGTCACAAAGTCAATAGAAAAAAGTGCTTGACAATGTGACGAGTCAGCACTATAATATAATCACAAATTGTGATGTAACATCACGAAAGTGATTGGAGGTGATACAGTGACGCAATTAGAAAAATTCCGCAAAGCCAAAGGCCTTTTGCAAGAAGATGTGGCTAAAGCTTGCGGAGTTGACAGAAGCACAATAGCAAAATGGGAAGGCGGTTTATTCCTTCCCAGAGCTGATAAATTGCCAGCGTTGGCCAAAATCCTTGGCTGCACGATTGAGGAACTGCTAGATGTCCCAAATGAAGGTAAGTGAGTAATTCTCATAATCTTCACCTATAATATTGCAGATTTTGTCCTCAATGGAGTCTTTGACTATTGGCGGTAACTGTTCGATGAACTTTTGTAGAAACGCCGAATTGTCATCAGGCTCGCTCGATGGCGAAAGAGTGATATACAGGGAACTTGTGGCGGCATCAGCTTCAATGTCAATGAAAGCAGCGCAGTCTGTTGTCCGCTTGTTGGCAGTGATAGAGAAATTCGCAATACTGCAATTTGCGTTTTGGCGCTCGATGTAAAGAGTATAGTCAAGCGGAAGATACGTAAAAAACTGTATTGGGGATATGCTCAAATAGGAGCACAGCGTATTCAGAGTTTCAAACTGAATGCCTTGGCTGAGATTATTGCACAAAGCGGTTAACGTAGTGCGAGATATGCCAGTATCTTTTGATACTTTACTAATCCGAAGATTTCTTTCGGCAAGAAGCACGTTAAGGTTTACTAACAACATAATAAAAACACCTCCTCTTAAATTGTACAGCATATTGAACAAAAAAGCTATTGACAATACACTTTGAATAGTGTACAATACAAAACACAAAATGCACAGTACATTGAACAAAAGAGAGGGGTGAAGAAGGAGTTGTACAGTGTGATAGACAATAAATTTTCTATGATACTCGGAGCGAAGCGGTTAAAGATAACCGACGTAGCAAAAAACACTGGAATATCCAGAACAACGCTCACCAATTTATACTATGACCGCAACGCAGCTATATCGCTGGATACATTAGATAGGTTATGCAGTTACTTACAGTGCGGTATAGGAGACTTGTTTGAATACAAGCAAAATGACGAGCTGCTGAAAGGAGAGGACAACGATGAATGAAATGCAAGAGCTAGTTGAATCTTATGAGAAATTTAAAGAAGTTGACAAGAACTTCATGATTGGCATGAAAGCAAAAAACTTCAATGTAGACCAAAAGCTTTTAGCGTTTGTTTTCCAGCAGATGCAAGGCTGCACGTTGAAAGAATTCAAGGAATTTGCAAAAGCGATAGAAACATTGGCAGCAGCAGCTATTGAGCAGATGCCTGTTAGGTATGTCCCTGTGGCAGATGGCGAATTGCAAAGAGTCGCTACTATTGTGAACAACATGGTTGATAGGGCAGCAGAAAAGAAGCTACTTGAACAAAGTAGCAATAGCGCAAATAGTACTGGCAACTGCGGCGATAGCACTGGCAATAGCGCAAAGAATAGCAGCAGAAGCTCGTTCTTCGGACGCTTTTTCGGCTGACTCGCGTTGATTGTAATCTTCGAGTTCTGTTTTGCCAAGCGGCGTAAGAACAATAAAGCTATCACTTAAACGGATTAGGCTTGCTTTCATTAATCTGTCGTAACGACGACGTGTTATATCACCGTCACCATAATTTTGAAGAAGCGTTGTGATGGTGACACGATTAACTGAAAGCCAGCCGAGTAGTTTGTAATCAAATTCAGATAACATAAAATCACCTCTTTTCTATATAGCAATTATAGCACAGAGGGTTAAGAAAGAAGGTAATGCGATGAATGAACTAAAGATTTTTGAGAATCCTGCGTTCGGCAAGGTTCGAGTGGTGGAGCAAGGCGGCGAGCCTTGGTTTGTAGGTAACGAGGTTGCGAGAATCCTCGGGTATAGCCAAGCCGCAAAAGCCGTTAGAGAGCATGTTAAAGATAATCATAAAGGGGTGTCTGAAATGGACACCCCCGGTGGAAGGCAAAAAATTATCATTATCGACGAAGCTGGCCTGTACGGTTTAGTGATGCGCTCCAAACTTCCGCAAGCCGAAGAGTTTCAAGAGTGGGTGACAGCGGAAGTTCTGCCCGCTATCCGCAAGACTGGCGGCTACATCGCTGGCAGCGAGAAGATGAGCGATGCGGAGCTGATGGCGAAAGCTGTGCTCGTAGCGCAAGCTACTATTAAAGAGCGCGACGCACGTATCGCAGAGTTGGAGAGCGACACGCAGCGCATGAAGCCGAAAGAAATCTTCGCTGATGCGGTTTCCGCGAGCGACCAAACCATCTTGATTGGTGATTTGGCAAAGCTCATCAAGCAGAACGGGCATGACATGGGTCAGAAGCGCATGTTTGAGTGGCTGCGTAACAACGGCTACTTGATTAAGCGTCAAGGCGCAGACTACAATAGCCCGACGCAGAGAGCTATGGAGTTAGGCTTGTTCCGCATCAAGGAAACGGCGGTTACACATAGCGATGGCCATGTAACCGTCAGCAAGACGGTTAAAGTGACTGGCAAAGGGCAGGCGTATTTCGTAAACAAGCTTTTATCAAAAGGAGCGTGAGAGTGATGAATGTTAATGAAGCAATTTTCGACTTGCTCCGTTGTGCAAAATTCAATCATCTAGATGGACCGACGCAAAAAGAAATTGCTCAAGCCGCCGAGAAGATAATAGGGAATCTCGAAGGCATGAGCAGATTTGAAGCTAAGAAAACATTAAAGTTGGTAAAACTGATACTGGATAATTATTTAGTAGTTTCCAACTCAGAAGAAAATTCATAAAGAAGAAAGGAGAGGGGAATGATGTTGCTGATGAGCATTAAGGAGTACGCCGAGAGCCGCAGCATCAGTGAAAAGCTGGTGCGTAAGCTGATGCTGACGGGGAAAATCCCGTTCGGCAAGAGCGGCAAGAAATATCTGCTTGTCCCGGAAGTTGTGGACGAACAGATTAAAGCGCTCTTCACGGCGAAAGAAAAAGCGGGGAAAAAGAAGAGAACCGCACCTAACGCGTTTCATGCCGCGCTCAAAGCGTTGGTTACAACATAAACGCATATAAGGAAAGAAGGGAGTGAAGGGAATGCTCACAAAAATTTTAGCCGTCCTGCTGATGGGCTTCTTGTTTAGCAGCTTCGACTTCGACTACAATGTTGCAGCTCGAAACGAGCAGGCAACGCACACTATACGGCACGTCGTCAAGGAAGGTGAAACACTCTGGAGTATCGGCGAGCGGTATTACGACGGCACTCGACCATTCGACGAGTGGATGGGTGAGTTGAGAGCCAACAACGGTTTCGCCGTTGGCAGCGGACGCAAGTATTTGTATCCTGGAGAAATCGTGGTTATCGAAACGACGAGGAGAGATGCAAAATGACTGTGAGGATGAGAACTCCGCGTACATTAGTCGGGCGTGCTCAGAAAATAGAAATGCCGTCCGCCGCCATTGAAAGAAAGGAAAGTGCTGACAGCTTCAACTGGTACGCACTTTGGTTGGCGATAATACTTGAATTGCCACCGGACAAAGCGATGACGAAGATGGGCATTCTTCCTTATAAGAAAAGGGAGAACCATAAACGTGTCACCAAAGGTGTTAGCGCCTATACCGACACAGGCCGTGCAATCTACATTTTGATAAAAGTGTGCGGCTTGACATTGACCAAAGCAGGCAATTGCTTCGGGCTAAATACAGGAATGGCTTGCTATTCAATCAAGTCATTCAAAAAGTTTGGGGTTTAAGATTTGGAGGTAAATCAAATGCAAAAAGAAGTTTTGAAAGCAGTAGTTGATAGCACAGGGAATATGCACACAATGATTTATGGTAACGTAATTGAAATGATTTCTGCGTGGCTTGCTATTAGTGAGGCCATTGCAAGAGCTTTGGAGGAAAGACCTATGCTTAAAGGCGCAGACCAACGCCAAGCTATGCTTGGTATCTTGGCTCAGAGCTTTGAGGATAAGAATTTTGTTAAGCGCGCAGACGATGACGACAATGACCGTGATAATTGTAAAGATGATGGCTGCGATGATTGCGAGCATTGCGATTCGCAAGACGAGTGCAAACTTTATAATAAAGACATAGAGCAGGGCTTGAGTAAAGACGAAGCGATGTTGCTTACGTTGCTCGGTAAAATTATCGGAGGTAAGAAATGAGTGTAACAATGCTTATGACGTCCGCCGAGATGCAGGCGGAGGGCGGCCGCGAGAAGTGGCTTGAATTAAGAAAAAATGGTATCGGCGGTAGTGACGCTGGCGTGGTAGTCGGCGTCAATCCGTGGAAGAACCGCTTCCAGCTCTGGTTAGAGAAGACCGACCAAGGTGTTGAGCTGGAGCGCAGCGATGAATCTTTAGAGCGTATGGAGTGGGGCAACCGTCTCGAACCTGTCGTTGCAGACTGGTTTGAAGCTAAGACGGGCAAGAAGCTCCGTCGCTGCGGCATGATTCGCAACAACGAGTACCCGTTCATGTTCGCTGACGTCGACCGTTTGGTCGTTGGCGAGAATGCCATCGTTGAGATTAAGACCACGGCGGCATGGAACAAGGAAGAGTGGGCAGATGACAAGCTCCCCGACTCATACTACTGCCAAATCCAACATTACATGGCCGTAGGCGGCTATGATAAGTGCTACGTGGTCTGCTTGCTTGGCGGACAGAAAGCGGTAGTCCGCGAAGTGGCTCGTAACGACGAAGACATTGCCATACTCATCGAAGAGGAAGGCAAATTCTGGAACGACTTCGTAGTCACAAAAGCTATCCCCGAGGTAGATGCTTCTGATAACTGCAAGAAGCTCATTGAGAAAATCTATCCCGGTGGCGAAAAGGAACCCATGCAGATGGGTGGCGAGTGGGAAGCGGTATGCGACACCATCAAAGAGATGGAAGCGCAGATTAAACACCTTCAAGGCTTCATTGACGAAAAGAAGAATAAGCTTCGTCTTGAGCTTGGGAATTTCGAGACAGGCGAATGTGGCGATTATAAAGTCAGCTATGGTGTAAGCACACGCAACACCTTTGATTCAAAGGCTTTCGCGGTGGATTATCCAGACCTTGCGAAAACCTATACCAGAACTGGACAGTATAGACAGCTCCGTGTGGCTTTAACGAAAGAAGCCAAGAAGCGCAGAGCTAAGGAAGCAGAAGGAGAAGAATAATATGGCAACAGTAAAAGGCGGTCTGCTGGCCAAGAAACAGCAGGAAAACCAAGTACAAGCGACTCCCAAAGCAGGCGTAGCACTTTTGGACGCAATGTTCAAGCAAGACAGCGTACAAGCCAGATTTCAACGTATGCTCGGCAAGAAGAGTGCAGGATTCATCAGCTCTGTGCTAACGGTTGTGTCTCAGAACAAACTGCTGCAGAACGCGGACATGCGCACTGTTCTCAGCTCAGCGTCCATCGCAGCCAGTCTGGACTTGCCGATTATTCCGTCACTTGGTAGAGCATGGATTGTGCCATATAAAGGTGCGGCGCAGTTTCAGATTGGCTATCTTGGACTCGTCGAGCTTGCCCAAAGAAGTGGCTTGTACGAAACCATTAACGTAGTTACTGTCTACGAAGGTGAAATCGCTAAGTGGAATAAATTCACCGAGGCAATTACCTACGGTGAGCAGGAAAGCGATAAGGCTGTTGGCTATTGTGCTTCCTTTACTCTGCTGAACGGTTTCCGTAAAGTTGTATATTGGACTAAAGATGCTGTGATTAAACATGCGCAGCGCTTTTCTAAGAGTTATCACTCTTCCTCTAGCCCGTGGCAAACAGATTTTGATGCTATGGCCATGAAAACAGTATTGGCTTATATGCTGCGGCATTGGGGCCCGTTATCCATTGAGATGCAAACCGCTATGGATAGAGACGAGGACTTGAGAGAGAAACCTCTTGACCTGTCTGTAGACAATGATGTTGAAACCATTGAGCAAGATGCTTCTGTCGCCGATGCCGCTGAGAGCACGCAGGAAGCCGCAGGAGCGGTTAAAATGCCTGCGGACGCAATGTTCACCGCAGACGAAATTGAGGCTGCGGCAGAGGGTAAATAACGGTCGCTAGACCTTTATTATGGTCTCGGTGAGCAAACTGTCAGAGGTTTGGCCGTTATCCGTCGGCTGCTCCTTAAATCTCGGCGGTAAGCTTGCCGTGCCCAAAACCCTATTGAAACGGAGGCTACGTAAATGATTGACACTTCTTATAACGAAATTCCCAAACTTACGTGGGGAGAAATGATTACGATTGGCGGTAGCGCTGTAATTAACGCAGTCGCAACCGAAAAAATCACATTGGATGAAGCTGTCAAAGTTTTTGATGTTTTGACGGCGGCGTTCAACATAATGCGCAATGACGAAAAAGCGAAAGAAGTTTTAAATCTTATGCAAGAACATGGCATGGACTATAACTCTGCTATGAGCAGCGCGCTGATAAAGAAAATGGGGTGACGGAGTGGGTAAACGATACTGGTGGCTAAAGCTACAGGAAGATTTTTTCCGTCAAGTTGAAATAAAGAAACTGCGCAAGATTGCTGGTGGTGACACTTACACAGTCATTTACCTCAAGATGATGTTGCTGTCGTTGAAAAGCGAAGGGCATATAGCCTATTACTGCCCGGAGAACGAGTTCATAGAGAACTTGGCTCTGGATATTGACGAGGACGAAGAAAATGTATCAGTCACTGTGGCATTCTTACGCAAACACAATCTGCTAGTAGAGTCCGATTTCGAGAGCGATGTTTCTCTGCCGAAAGCAGCAGAGGCGATTGGCTCCGAAACCGCAGTAGCAGAGCGGGTTAGAAAGCATCGCGAGAAGATGAAAGCGTTACAATGTAACACCGCTGTAACAGACATGAAACAACTCGGTAACGTAGATATAGAGAAAGAGAAAGAGAGAGAGTTAGAGTTAGAGTTAGAGAAGAACAAGAACCAGAATACTGCTACCGTAGGTTTATCTAGTAACTACCGTGATTCGCTCAGCGAACATTCTCTTGTCGTTGTTGACAAGACCGATAACCCTTTTAGGTTTTGGAATTCCAACATGGGGGCCTTGACGGGGTATATCGCCGAGAAGATTCAAGCCATGATTGCTGACTACAGCGAGCCTGTGGTGTTGGAGGCGATGCAGCGCTCGTTAGAGCAAGGCAAGCGCACCTTAGCGTATGTCGAGGGGTGTTGCAAGAATATCCACAGCGGCAACGACAGGCCGCGGAGGTCTAAGCAGGCGCAGAGCGGAGGTGGCGGCCGCGGCAACAGGGACTTGAAAGAAGTAGCTGCGGAGGTTGACGAGATTTTAGCACAGGGGGGTGCAGAAAGTGACGCTAAGCGAGACTTTGACGCTGCTGTTTGGGGCGTATGGGCGAGCGAATGACGCACAACAGATAGCAATATATCGCTTGATGTTGGCAGATGTGCCGCCGACATTGTTGATGCTGGCGGTCAAGAAGAGCATCAGAGAGTGCAAATTCTTGCCTAGCGTAGCAGAGCTGCTAGGGCAGTGCGAACTGCTCAATGATGCAGTAAACGAAGACCTGAGAGTCAAGGATTGGGACGAGGCGTGGGGAGAAATCCAGCGCCTTATGCAGTCAACACCGTGGGGGAAGCAGCCGCAGTTTAGCAGACCAGAAATAGCGCAGGCGGTCAACAGCTTCGGCTGGAACGAGTTGCAAAGAGTGCTGGCGGCTGATATGCCAGCGGTAAGAGCGCAGATGCGCAGGTTCTACGAAGACGCCTGCGCAAGAAGCAAAAAGCAAGCTAAGAACGAATACGCCCTAGGGAAAAACCCTGTCGGAATCCTCGGAGCATCAAAGCCGAAACCGAGGAAAAAGGCAAACGAGCTGACGAGTATCGGAACCGTAATGGGCAAATTCCTCCCAGACGCACGCCAGGGTGGCTAGATTCAATTTTAGAGAGTTACGAGTATAAAGTTACCTGTGACACCTACAAAAACAAATCTAGCCCACATTCCGCTCGTCTGAGCGGCATATACAATCTAAGGAGTGAACGATATGAAAATTGAGAGTGTGATGTTTGACCAACACAACCACCCCTACTGCCGCAAGTGCGGTAGCCGAATCGAGAAGCTAGTACACGCCTACACAATACGCGAAAAGCGTGGAAACCTGCACGTTATGAGGTGCGGATGCTGCGGAGCGACGATGCTCGGCAGAGACGACGGTTATTACGACAAAAAGCTGCAAAAATGATTTTAATAAAATTTATTAAAATCGTAGAAGCAGATGAAATGGAGAGAATGATAGGGAGGTAAACATGGAAAGAACAGCTACAGGTGTTAGAGATATTCACGGTGACATGATTTACACCGATGACATTCTTAAAATCAAGGGACAGTATACAGGAGAAATTTTTAAACAGCATGAGCGCTGGCTGGTGGCGGTAGAAACCTTGAGATTTATGTTCCCGATGACTATACTGCCGCTTAAAACAGCTGTCGAAATCTACAAGGCCGAGAGAAAGAAGGGTGACGAGGATGAATAAGAAAAAAGTCAAATCCCGCGAATATATGATTCACATGCTCCAAGAGGTTAGGGGGGGTGTCAGAGTTCGAGAGCGTTGGCTCAAGATTGTGTTTAGAGACAGGTACGCACTATCCAGACGCGAGCAGAGAAAAAGCAGAATCAGAGAAGGTATTGACCAACGAACCAGACGCGAGCAGAGAAAAAGGGCCGTTGGATACCTGCGTGAAAAACGCTACGAACTTGAGGTTTTTGAAAAGCAGATTCCTGCGCCGCCGAGAACCTATAAACATTACAGCACCTGCAGGATATGCAAGAGCACACATGTCGAGGCATATATCTACAGCAACCGCTACTGCCCTAGTTGCGGAGAGATAATCATGCCGCATATGCCGTACTTGCCGAGGTACTGCGAAGTCTGTGGGCAGCGGCTCTGGTGGCCTCCAGAGGGCATTGTGATTGGCAATTGTTATTACAGGAGAAATGAGTGATGGACAGATTTTTAAGCCTCAAAGGCCGCTTTGAGATAGACGGCCAAAGATTCGTCTTTCTTGTCGACCGTGGGGTTCAAGGGTTCATCCACGGAGATTGTCGCGGGCCTGCTGCCACCGTTCGAGACGATGCTTTTTGCGGTTAATGAAAAAGGCTATACCGACTATAACGACCTGTACTGTGAGCGCTACTACAGTGAAGAGGAGGCGATTCGACGGCACGGAGAGTTGCTCGAAAAGGCTGAAAGCGGAGAGAAGTTCTGGAAGGAGGGCGACGGAGAATGAAGGAGTTGGTTCGCAACATGCTGGCTACTATGGTTGGAATCTTGATAATTATTCTGATGATTGGGATTCCGTTTTTGACAGGCGTTATGCTGCTGATGCTTTTTTGGAGTTCGTTTGCGGGTTAAAGGAGGTTGAAGAGAGTGAAGTTTATATCTTATGACGGCAAATGGCCAAACCTTTGCAGTGGTGAGTTAATTGTCGAAAAAAATGGCAAGCAATATTCTATCCGAAGAGCATTAATTTCTGGTGGGCGCTGTGGATTCGGCCCCGATTGGGAAGAAGAGGTTGAGGAAGGCCCGTGGATTGTAAATGCAAGCAAACTCCCCGATGAGTTAAAGGGGGATGTTGCTGAGCTGGAAGAACTGGTTAACGCCAATGTCCCTCGGGGCTGCTGCGGAGGCTGTCTGTAATGAATAGACGTAAACGCCAGCGGTTGAAATATTACCGCTACTGCGTTAAGCAAGCACGCCAGCTGATGCGGCGTGAAGTTCTGAAATATAAATTGTGGCACGGCGTAGTAAAAATGTTTGACTTAACAAACGAAGAACGTGCTTTAGTGGTTAAGGAGGGTGGTAAACAATGACGAGTAAGAAGAGACAAGAATGGGAAGAAACACTCCCGAACCGTGAAAGGTACCTGCGTATCAATATACGCGCGTTCCGCAGCAGCATCAAGTTAGGGAAAATCCTCTTGAAGTACGTTGACGGTTACGCTAAGGATGAAATAAAGAAAAGAATCAATGCTGAAAACGCGACTATCCGCGCCATGAAGCACGAGCTGGAACGCGGAAAGGTTGCAAAGGTAAAGAAAAGCGCAACAGGTGAGTTTTATTGCAGCAACTGTTGCCAATTCGTACAACAATATGACAACCATTGTGCTGTCTGTGGCAGAAAACTGCGCTGGGGTGGGCATTACGGTCAGTAGAGGGGCTGGAGAGAATGAAAGCTTATGAGGTAGAAGTTATCGCAAAGATAACAGTTTATGCAGACGGCGCGCTGCAAGCGAAAGAGCGCGCTGATGAGGCAGCATGGCTGAGCTGCAAGGAAGCAAAGGGGGAAAACAAATGACATTAAAGCGTCAGAGCTGGTGGCCTAGCCGTCAGAGATGGTGGGATAGCCTGTCAACTAACGAAAAATATTTGCGCAGAGAAATTTCGCGTTTGAAGCATGAAAGAAGCGAAGAAAAGCTTCATGCGAGTACCACATGGAGCGTTGTGGTTAAAAAAACCGCTTTAAAACGTATTAATTATTACACAGCTCACATCCGTGCTATCAAGCGTGAACTTGACCGTAGAACAAAGATGGTATACACGGGGCACTATGAAGGAGTATCTCCGATTTATCGGTGCAAAAAGTGCGGCGGCGTAATTAAAGATGTTGGCCAGTGGTACTGCCCTTGGTGTGGACGTAAGATAAAGGAGTGGAAAGAATGAATAAATATCAAGAATATATTTTAAATGAACTAGGCCATAGAGCACTGCTGGAACAGCTTGCTGAAGAAGCCGCTGAGCTGTCACAGGCAGCCTTGAAGCTCATCCGTGCGGCAGGGATGAGCAGCAATCTCACGCCGGTTAGCGAGCAGAAAGCGAAAGCCAACCTGCAAGAAGAAATCAGCGACGTGCTGGCAGTTATAAAGCTGCTTAAAGCTGCGGGTGTTGTGGAGTCCTTGAGTTACGAGGACGACGAGAACCCAAAATGGCAGCGCTGGGCAAAGCGCTTAGGCATGACCACAGGTGACGAATTTGTGGAAGCTGCCAAGTTAATAAAGTTTGGATGCCAAAAGCGTAAACATTGCGAAGGATGTAATTTTTTTGGTGATTCTATGGAATACCCTTGCAAGCTTATCAAACATCCTTGTGATTGGGAGGTCGAGGAAAATGAACCGTAAGCAAAAAGACAGGCATGAGTACAAAATGTATTGCAAAGGGCTGCGGTACGGCGCCAGATATGAGGTTATAACCACACCTGCCATCCGCGAGTTGATTGTCAACAAGAAAAAAATACGCAGACAGCAGATACTGCGGTATTACAAGCGCTGCAAGGATGCTGCTTACGCGCGGCTCAGAAAAGAAATGGAGGAACGACAATGCTAGTAAAGATTGGCAACAAATGGGTAGAAGCAAAACTCATTATGGATTTAGAGTGTAGTCGTGGTAGCGTTAACGGTAGCATAGGCTACATTCTTCTTGCCCGCGGTGCCGGACGAGATTATTTGTGCGGCGAATACGAGACCGAAGCCGAAGTTGTTAAAGCTATGGACGAGGCCGCCGAAAAAATCAACGCCGCGCAAGGGCATAAACCTGCTGTGGAAGAGAAAACCACCATGAAGCACATGGTGTACAATGGCGATGAAGGCGACAATATATACGCTTGTTCTTGCTGTAAAATTTGGATGCAGGCTTATAAATGGTATAATTTTTGCCCATTTTGTGGCCGTGAAATCGAGAGCTGGGAATGATTGACGAACATTGCTACGATTACTGGCTTAGAAAAAGGGAGGGAGAGTAAATGATGATGTTTTGGAAAAAAATGCTGCAAAGAGTTGCTTTAAAACTGTTTGAATTTAGCTACTTGCCCTATATCATAGCCTGTGAAAACGACAAAGAGGGCATAACCATAGCTACACGATATAGGGAGCTATACAAAGAAGATGCGCAGCTTATACTCGGCATAATGTCTCGTCTTGTACTATATATGCAAGAAAAGGGATGCTCAGAAGAAGAAGTTAAAAAAACAATGGATATAATGGTAGATAAAGCTATCAAGGTTTACTACAAGGAGAGAAAACCATGACCGTCAAAGAACTTTACGAATGGGCGAAAGCCCGAAACGCAGAAGATATGACATTGCACGTAGATACATGGAATGAGCTTTTCAATGAGTTGGTGGTTGAAAGCAATTTAGCAATCGCCAAATTAGACAGTAGCACCACGGCGGTGGTTATTCGGAAATAAAGGGGTGAGAACTGATGAAAAAATATATTGTTTCTGGTAAAGTAACAGCTTATATATCGGTAGAACTAGAAGCAGAAAACAAAAAAGAAGCCATTGAAAAGGCTTACGAAGAGTGTTCTGGACCTATGAATTTTGTCGGCAATGGTGGATGCGACAAATTAATTGGAGTATGCGATACGGATAGCGCTATCGTTAGTATTGCCTGTGACGATGAAGTCGAATACACCGAAGTAGAAGAAGCAGAAGAAATTGACCAAGAAGGAGTGATAACATGGTAGCGCACGCATTATTAACTGCTGGAAGCGACGACGAAATATTTACCATCCTTGGTCTAATTGTTACGCCGCTTTTTGCGTATCTTGTATATATAGGCTTTTTTTGCAATGAATGTGATGAATGTGATGAATGTAAAAAGAAATGGAGATAAAGAAAATGGCGAAAAATCTTATCCCCGAAATCGCCCGTATGTTGGGCGTGGAAATAGGCGAAGAATTTAAAGTAAAAGGTGATAATGAATTGACTTATCAATTCACTGATGACGGATTGAAATTGACGCATAACAGCGGTATTGAAATATCCGGTGTATCTGCTAATGTAGCGCTTGTTGACTTACTGAATGGTAAAGACGCAATCGTCAAACTCCCGTGGAAGCCGAAGAAAGGTGAAAACTATTGCACATTCGGATGTTTTGCTGGAAAATGGGAGGTTGTGCGGCAATGTTGGTTGGATGGCCCAATTGACTTAGCTTTGCTAGGCAAAGGCTGGGTATACCGTACCGAGGAAGAAGCTGCAGCTGCCTTGCCTAAGGTAGCTGCAGAAATAGGAGTTGAGTATAAGCTATAGGAGGCTTTAAATGAATTATGGTGACAAGCATACCGAGGACAGCCTTGTGTCACGTCTAGGGCGTTTATACGGTATCAAACGCGGCTTAGATTGCGGCCCGAATATTCTAATGAACCAATACCGTGATGAAAATGGCTGGGTTGCGAATTTTGGCGTAAAAAAGAACGGAGATTTATGCGGAGAATACGAAGCTGATTTTCTGTATATCACAAAAGACAAATTTCTGTATGAGGTTGAGGTCAAAATTAGCATACCAGATTTTCGCGCCGACCTGCAAAAACCGCTATATCACAATTTCCCAGATGTAAGAGGATTTTATTACTGCGTGCCTTGTGAACTATACAATGCCCATGCTGCTGAAATAAAACTTGTTTGTAAGGATAAAGGTGCAGGATTGATTGTAATATACGAACGTGATTTTAGTACGTTAATAAAGCCTAAGATTCGCAAGGACGTTAAACCCTTAACGCCAATGCGTTACGTTCATTATCTGCGATTGTTTGCAAAGAAATGGGTAAGGAAGAGGGAGGAAGAGCAAAAAAATGATTGACTATAAGAAAGCGGAACAGGCGAAAAAGTTGCTTGAAGAAAGCGGCGTAGATTATACACTTGCGTATGTTGACGAAAACAATGTAGTTATAGGGAATGTACAGGGTTCAGCTTTAAAGGCTACTGATTGCGCCATAGCTATAATGCAGGCTATCAAACGCGGCGACAAAGCGGCTGTTGCAACGCTGCGCGACAGACAATGAAAGCGTCAGCAATGATTTACAGAGATGACAAGAAATGGTGTAACTAGGGAGTGATAACATGGCTAAAAATTTGATTCCGCAAATCGCCAAAATGTTAGGCGTGGAGCTTGGTGAAGAGTTTGAGCTAAAAGACAAACAAGATAATTGCGTAAGCACCGAAATATATAAATTTAGCGAGGATTCTTTATTGTACAGATACCAAGACCAAGATGGTTATTACACAGCTCTTAGCCAGACTTTGTATCCTTTGTTTAGGGGCGATTATGAAGTTATTAAGTTGCCGTGGAAACCGAAATTTGGTGATAGGTATTTCGGGGTATTTGAATTTAACGGAAAGTTGCAGATATGCAGATACGACATATGGCGGGGAACTATTGCAGAAGAAGCACAATACAGATGTGGCTGGGTATACCGTACTCGTGCTGAAGCAGAAGCTGCTCTGCCTGCTGTAGCTAAAGAGCTAGGCATGGAGTACATTCTGTAAGAGAAAAGTGCAACATGTTGCAAAAATCTCTTGTAACCTTCCTTGAATAAGTTGAGGTGAGATTTATGAAAAGAACCATTGGCAATAAGCTAAACGACTACAAACATTTGAAACCGCCTGGAAGTGAATTCTTGCCACGCTTAGTAATGATTAGACGTGCCGTAAATGTTGTTTTTAGAAGAAATAGATATGCGTGGTTCAGTTTAAAAAAATTGTTTGTGCAAAGAATGAAAGCAAAGCACCCGGAAGCCGTCAAAAAATGGCCGAAAAATCGTAGACAGTAAGGAGGTGAAAAAATGCTGATTAAGATTGGCGAAACGCAATGGATTAGAGCAAAGAAAATAAATGCGGTGAAATTATCTCAAATAGGCATCAAAAAACAGTGGGAAATTAGCGTGCATACAGACAATAAGACATATATCCATGGCACGTATGATACTAAGGATGAGGCCTTGCAGAATCTCAATTACTTGGCTGTAACCATCAACCATAAAATAGAGGGTAAATACTAGCCCATGGGTGCGGCGGCTGGGTTGCCGAATGGCAGTAAGCGTTGCTGAGAATTCCCACGCCGCCGCTTTTTATAAAAGGAGGACGGAAAGAATGAAACAATATTGCAGATATTGCGTACATCTTGTAACTGGCAACGGCACATACTGCGAATCGCACGAAGAGGAGCTGTCCGACAACTATGCTAAACGAGTCAATACCTGCAAAGATTTTAGCTTTTGCAGAGTTGATGCTTACGGAGGAAAAGATTACACAGACAACGTGGGATTGAAAGCAAAATTAACCTGCGACATATGTAAGCGTGAAAGCACAAGCTGTAATCGCTATCTCACCGAAGACGGCAGAACAATTACAATTTGCCCACAGTGCTTAATTAACAGTGATGGTTATCTTGCGAGGCTTGCTCGACAGGCTCATGAGCAGGGACGTAAGATTTAAGGAGTGATACCAATGACAGAAGAAAAATTAATTGTCCTGCTGTACGCATTTCGCTACGCCGTACACAGAATCCCTACACAGGCATTGGCAGCTATCCAAAGCGAATTGGTGACTAATCTTCCTCGGTTGCCGGATTGGATGCTGGCGCAGATGGAGCGAGATTTGGAATGGAACTTTGAGCTAATGGAGATGCACAAGGAAGAGCATGGCGCGGTCAAATTTGATGGCGACTGCGAGTTCCAGAGAGACTTCCTAAATGCAGTTAAAGAACAACGTAAAAAGTTGAAGGAGGGCGAAAGCAGTGAACTTTAAGGAGCCAATGAGCTGCGGGAAGAAGATATTGAAATTCACGGTTTTAGGCGACCCAGTAGGTCAAGGGCGACCGAGGTTTACGACCATCGGCGGCCATGTAAAAGCCTACGACACAAAAAAGAGTCGCAACGAAAAAGCTGTTGTCCGACTCGCGGCGCAACAGGCTATGGAGAAGCAGGGCTGGACGTTCCCGTCGTCCGACATGCCTATCAAGGTCGAGATTATCAGTTATCGGAAAGCACCAAAAAGTGCGCAAAGATGGTTTAACGAAGCCGGATTACACGGCGACATTGTGCCGCTGACAAAGCCCGATACTGATAATATATCGAAGCTGTATCTGGATGCTATGAATAGCGTGGTTTATCCAGATGATAAGCAGGTTTACGATTTGCACATCTGCAAGGCATACAGTGAGCAACCGCGAACTGAGGTTGTTGTCACTGGCTATTATTTAAACTTAGGCGAGATAAAGGCTACGGCTAATACTCGCATCCGAATCAGAAAGGAGGCGGAAAAGAATGCCTAATAATTTAATTGAATGGCTATTGACTTTATTCATATTGCCGTTAGCGGTTTGGACATGGGTGAGCGTTGTTACAGCTCTACATAAAGAATGGAAGGAGTGGAAAAAATGAACGAACCAATTATTAGCCCATGGATTTTTTATTTAGCATATTTAGCTAAAATGTCGTTTGTACTTCTGATAGCTGCTGCGATAATTGTAGTGACATGCTCAGTAGCCATTAACGAAGCTAAAGCCGAGGTTTCGGCTCGGCGAGTTTCAGTAGAAGAACTTGGTTATCAGCTTCAGAAGTATAAGCGTTTACTTGAATTTTATCCAGCCCCGCATGAAGAGCATGAGGGGTACGAATTGCAAGTACAGGGACTCGCCAATAAACACAGTAAAGGTGTGGAGGAGCTTAAAAAAGCCACAGATAACCTTGAATGTGTAACCGCAAAGGTGCGGCAACGGGGTGCTTTAGCGGTAGTTATGGTTTGCTTGTGGGTGGCTATTCCTAGCGAAACCACTGTCTATCGAATGGTGGCGGCCCAGTATGTTACTCCGCACAATCTGCAAATTACGGGCGAGACCATTGAGACTGTGATTGATAAGGTCATCGAGAAGATACCAAAAGTGAAGGAGGATAAGTAATGGCTAGAAAGATTTTTCATGAAACCAAGATGCAGGGCGGCCATATCTACCGCCCGTGCAAAGGCAAAGAAAATGTGTTGGCGCTGCTGAAACAGAAACAGGCGCAGAAAGGATTGATGAAGAGATGAATAAGCAAGGTGTTTGTTTAGATGAAGTCTGTAAACCTATAAACGATGTTTGCAACCCTATACATGATGGGCTGCCGAGAGAAGAATTTATCAAATTCGTTTGCAGCACCTTCGATGAATTGAAAGAGCTGTTTGTGAAAAAGAACATGCAATATGGAAGTGAAAGCGGCTGCGAGCCTCTGCAAAATTTTGAACTTGGCGCAGCTATGCACAAATGTTCATTTCTGAGTAATGAAGATAGATACAAGCTCATGTATGAAGAAGCTAAAGCCTACGAGCGGAAGCATGTTGCGCATGTGATGGGCAATGATATTAACGCTTCTAAGGTTGAGGAATCACTCAAAGACATTGCCGTATATTCCGTAATTGAATTGTTCATGATTCATAAGCATAGACAACAAATGGAGGTGGAGCGCTAATGGATTGGGAGTTGCTGATGGTTTTTGCCATGGGTGCTGGCCTTGGAAGTTGCTTGACATTTGGTATTTTCTATGTCGTGATTGACACGTTCTTTGTCATATAAGATGACGATGAAGATACCGAAGAAAGCAAAAGCTGAGTTAAAACAAAAGAAAGAAGGGGCAGACTTGAATAAAGAGAAATACATGAGCAAGGAAGAATACCTTAGCTGGTTGAAAATAGGAATCCTCGCCGGAGAAGCTGACAAAGCCGCTGAAAGCACCAAGGACAAGGCGTGGCACAGAAAGCTCAAGTGTGTTGCGACATACTGTCAGAACATCATCGAGGAGCGTATTGCCTATCTTGACCGCAAACAACTTGAGAGCCTCAAGCGCCGCAGAAAGCAAACGGATTTGAAGCTCTGCACTAGCGTGCCAGTTAGAGCTAGAGATGGAGAGCCTAACATTACCGTTGAAACCGAGGACTTGTACGACCTCTTAGACCTTGCACTTAAAGCTTGTACATGTTGTGAGCAAGGCAAGTATGTCAAGGACTGCAAGTGGCGGAAGGTTTTTCATCGCATTGAAGTCGAGCCTATCCGCACAGCTCCCAAAGAGGGTGAGTGTGAGTTTCGTTTGGACAACGAACTATACTTCTTAACTCCGCAGGAATACCGTATCGAAATGGCTAAGACTGCCAAGGAGAATGGTGTCAACGAGAAGGATGTACACATAACTACTGCTTTATAATTTTTCATGATAACGAAAGGGGAATATAAACATGAATCATTTTGTAGGTTTAGGTCGTTTAACTAGAGAACCGGAGGTAAATTACACTCAGAATGGCAAGGTGTACTGCAAGTTTACCGTTGCTATTGACAGACCGTTCCGTAAAGACCAGCCCAAAGAGGCAGATTTTATTCCTTGCGTAGCGTGGGGCAAGACCGCTGAAACCATTGGCAATTATCTCGCCAAAGGCAGCAAGATTCTGCTGGAAGGACGTATCAACACCGGCAGCTATACTGCCAAAGACGGCACTAAGAAATATACCACAGACGTACTAGTTGACCGCTTCGAGTTTGTCGACAGCAGAAATGGCGGCTCTGCCGGTGGTAACAATGCCGCTCAAGGCGGCTTTACTCAGCAGGCAAGCGGTGGCAACGGCGGCAAAAGTATGTCGTCGTTCGGGTACGAAATCGACCCCGAAGAAATTCCATTTTAAGGCGGTGAAGTGATATGCCAAACTTTAGCAAGCGCATTGTAAGCCCGCGCATGGAATATACTATTCCGGGCAGAGCGCTCACGCGAGGCGCTTCTAAAAGCCGTGGCCAATTAGCAGAGGGCGAGCATGATATTGTAGCCAAAGACGGCTGGAAAGCTCGCGCTGCATTCGCCACCAAAATGGCGATGCTGGAATACGGCTGGGAATACGACGAGGACGCGGCGTACTATGTGGTTCTCGTCATACGTGTCGGGCTGGGCAAGCTTAAACCGAGAAGCTATCGCTGGGAGCAGATTCGCCACGGCGAAATCCTGCCGCTACGCGAACCGAGCGTCGAACGCATTTTGAAGCTTTTCATGGACGCGCTGACAGGCGTGCTCTGGAAAAGAAAAGCACAAGTTATAGGCACAACAGTGCTCAGAAAGTATATAACTAAAGCAACAAAGGGAGAAGAAGGGGTGGAAGTTCTTATCGGGAAGCCGAGCAACTGGAAGGAGCTTAACCATGACCTTAGAAATGCTTGATAGCGAAGAGAAAAAAGCGAAGACCGACAGCGTTGTTGTCGACTTTCCTGCATCATCAGAGATTCTGAATCAGAGTGCACGAAGGAAATGGCGTGCGACTCGCAAGCCGCAGAGAGGCTTTGGCTTGGTGGAAAAAATGTTTTACTACTACGACCGCATTAAACGCGAGGTGGAAACCTGTCGCGAGGAGCAGGGTTATTACCAGAGCGGTGGCAAGACTGGCGGCGGAAGTAGCACTCACGCCTTCATATCTGACCCAACGGCGACGATTGCGATGAAGCACTACCAACCACTAGCGAAGGTAATTATTAACGCTGAGAGGCTCGATGAGGAAGTCATAGTACAGCCCGAGAAGTGGCTGGCTGTTGTAGAGCAGACGCTATTCTTCTTTTCTGATGACGAGGACGAGCTGGTGAGCGAGGTGCTACGCCGCAGGTTCTTTGAGAACGAACCGATGCGTCGGACGCAGACCGAGCTTGCCATCAGCGAGGATAAATATTACCGACTGCGTGATATTGGCATTGGATATGCCAGAGAGTGCGCCATTCAGCTTGGCTTGATAAAAGTTTTTTAGACAGCAAAAAGCCCCTAGCATCTATGTTTTTTGCTAGGGGCTTTTGCTGTTGCGTAGCTGGCTAAACTGTGCTATAATGAACAGGCAAGGCAGGCATTGCATTTTCCATAATACATTTACCACCTTTAAATGTTTTTTGCACATTCACCCTGCCTTGTTTTCTGTTCGTTGTTTTGTTGAGATTGAGAGTGAAAAAAAGCCACCCGAAAGGGTGGCTTTTTGTATCAGCGAATCTCTTTACCGTTTTTGTCGTATTGACGTGGATTGTCGTTCTCCCATGATTGGATAGCGTCTTTCGGTGCGGCGACAGCAATCACTTTTGCAATCTCTTCTGCTTTGCGGAAGCCTTTACCGCGACCGCCATACAGGTCGATGATTCTGCGCAGTTCAATGGCTAAAGGTTCGGTTGCTCTCTGCATAATTTCAAAAGCACTTTTCTCTTTTTCTGCTTCTTTCATTTTGGAGTTGTTGCCACCACGGAGTTCGGCAATGAACTTCTTTACTGCGATACGCTCAGCGTCAGTGAGTTTAAAAGATGTAACCTTTGCACCGTTTGGTAGTTCCTTCTTGCGTCCAGCACCTTCTCTGAAACCGCCTAATCGAGTGTTTTTTTCTGTGTTGTTCATATAAAATTCCTCCTTTTCATTGGGTGTTTTCGCGCACCCCTTCGTTTGATAAAATAATACCATATCAATATCAAAATGTCAACTAAAAAATCATAAAAAATGAAAAAATAATACTCGGAAACGCAAAAAGCCCCGTGAAATTAATCACGGGGCTTTCGTTATTGACATACATAAACATTAACCTTGCCTAAATTGGCATTATCCACGCTCCTTTGCCATTTTGCGGTCAGTAATACCGTATACGCCGAACAATAAAATCTTGTGCAGCCTGTTGTAGAGTGCTTGTTGGGGTTCAGTAGGGTAGACGAAAATTCCGTGGTTAACCATGCGCATGAGCTTCATGAGCTGACCGAAGCGCTTGTTGTTCTTGTTTTTCATAATCATTTACCACCTTTCATATATAATATCAATGATTGTTTTATTTAATCACTGCCACAACCGACGAGCCGAAGCTCGCAGGCTGTGAATAGATTAAATTAGCTCTTTGGCAGGCGACGAACCATTTGTGGCATGAGGCCTCGCTTGAGGTCTATACTGCCAGACATGGCGCCATCAAAGTAAACCTTGTCGGGAGTAATATTCACGACGCGAGGACTATAACAATGGCTGTCAGTGTCAAACACGAAAACTGTGTCGCCAACTTGCAGCTCTTCGGCAGCAACTTCTTCTGCGTCAAAAAACCCTTCGCCTAGACGCTCGCTTTCGGGCATTCTTTTGTCGATTTCCTTGAGCATATCATTGACGCTATAATCAGCGTAGCATTCACTATGCTCCAAATGCAAACGGCCAACAATTTCCCAATTTTCGATAACATAAGTGCCGTTGTCGTAGTTTGCGCAATCGAGATTCATTGCGCAGTCGATGCCGAGACTCAAGCCGCCGCCGAAGAAGTTGCCGATAACTTGGCAAAGCCTTGCCCATCCATAGCAGTCGGTATCCGGGGTACGGTACTGCTTCAACTCGCAATACTTCAAGAAAGCCTCAATGCAAGTTCTGCCTCCGTTCCAATGGAGGTACACTCCAATTTGATTCGGGTTGATTCTCCCGTCTGCGAGCATATCCTTTTTGTTTAAAATCACAGCTCTGTTACCCAATACAATTACCACCTTTCAAAAAAATTAAGTTTGAGTGTTCAATCACTCCTGCAAGACACCGACAAGTTGCCGATGCCCTGCAAATAGACTGAACTAATTGTTTTGCAGATACGCTTTTATGAGCATGTCCATGTCGTTGCGAGCTTCTGCTTCGTCAGCATAGTCAACGTAGTCGTAAATATTCTTTTCGACAATTCCGTGATATAGCCGATAACCTTTGCCGTTATCAAGCCGTGCGAGGTCGACGTATCTGCCTTCTCGCTCTAAAATCGGCTCTGATGGCTTGCAAGGGTTATAACACTCGCTCATGACTTGCCTAAAGTGATGCTCGATTATTTGAGAACGCATAATTTACTCCTCCGTACTTACAGAATCTCTAAACCTGCACAGAAACGAACGCCTTCATCTGAGTAGAACTGGGCGCCTGGAAACAGCAGGTCTCTGCGATGCCTATTGGCTTCTGCTACCATGCGGCTCACTACGTACATTACGCCTTCCGTGGTTGGCGGTAAGGATGTGGTTATACTGCCCACCTTGCGGTTCACACCGACTGTCCCAAGATAAAACACTGGAGCATAGTCGGTTTTTACTCGCGCTGGCTCACCTTCGCAGGCTGGCAGCGTGTGAAATTTGTTGTTGCAGTCTCTAATCACTACGTCGTGGTCACACAAATTAACTAGTTTAAAATCCATAATACATTACCACCTTTTAAAAATATTTTCGGGAGTTGTTAAGCTACCCCTCCAACGCCCTAAGCTCTGCGTAGGACGCTGGGTTTGCACTTAACCAACGAAGAACTTGTCGTTGAAAGTTTTGAATATCATGTAATGGTTACAAATATCGTCACCCAGATACGGCTCTACTTGTATACAGTAGTCGATGATAGCGTTCTCTTTTTGGGAAAAGCGTAGTTGATTTTCGATAAAACTCCTCATGCAAGCGTCGCCGGTGATATTGATGCGATATATACATATATCGGTGTCGCAAACGTCAGTGCCAGCGTAGTACTGGTCAACAACGACAAGTGATTTCACTGCTTCAAGAACAGCAGTGAGAGCATGCCTTTTCTCTCGGGTGGCGTTGACATCTGACCAACTGAATGTATAGGTTACACGAAACTTTACAGGGTTCTTGATTACCGAAAAGGCTTCCTCACTGACAAAGCCGCGCTTTTTACGGTGATATGCACCGTAGTTCGCTACAAGCTCTTGTGCTTTTTCAAGCGTCGGAGCTTTTTGCCTTTTAACAACGCACCTGGTGCCATGATAGCGCCTCGGCGCTTTCACCAATACACTGAATTCTTTTAACCATTCTTTTGACATATACATTCCACCTTTTTGAAATATTTGGGAGTTGTTAAGCTACCCCTGCAAGACACCACCGAAGTGATGCCCTGCGTTTGCGCTTAAACTTTTTGGTAGCGTACAGGCAGATAGCCGCCTTCATCGTATCCTTCATACCCGAAGTCGTCGTAACCGTCTTGCTCGTCGTCGATGCGGTCGATGATGTTATAGCCTGCTACCTTCGTTGTGCTATAAGGAAAATCGTAGGCTTCAAAGCTCACTTCACCACTTACGCCGTCGTCTACCATATCGAAAAGGATATTGTTGCACTCTAATGCCTCTTTAACGCTGGCAGCGGCTTTTTGGGGTTCGTCATCGCCTATATCAAGTGCAATCCAGCTTACAGAAGGACTCGTGCGACAGCTTTTAGGCCAGCGGTAATAGCCGTAACCCCAATCTTTGTAGGACGTGTTGGAGTAGTAGACTCCTTTGTCTTCTACCCAATCGCCTAACATAATTGTCGGAGCGTTTGCGCGCATAATCAGCAGACGAGACGCGGCGAAAGTCTCTAACAAGTCTTGTACGCACTCTTTGTCAATCTGCTTTTGCAACGGATAGAGGTATTTTGCCGCAAACACCATAGTGTCGCTGCAAATAGCCTTCATGCCATTTTTAGGCGTGCACTGACGAATAACACCGTTATGCATCAATGCCATGTAGCACTTATCAACGGCCTTCTTCATCATGTCTGTTTTAGGACGGACGGGGAATGGATGGCAGCAGCCTTTTGAGATTTTGCCAGAAGTCGCGATACGGCAGTGTATTGCCTTCTCACATTCAACGGGAATTTTTCTCCAGGCTTTCAGTAAGCTTTCCACATCCATGAAACCCTTACGAATTTCGACGTTTGTGCTGCCAAACGGCTTCCACATGATGCCCGCACCGTCGGGGTTGCCCTCGAACATTGTGCGAATAACATGCTCCTCGATTTCGATTCCTTGTTTAGCGTACGCAATAATACACATATACATTACCACCTTTTTTGAAATATTTGGGAGTTTTAAGCTACCCCTGCAAGACACCACCGAAGTGATGCCCTGCGTTTGCGCTTAAATTACTGGATGTTGTGACGCTTCAGATAACTGAGAAACTCGGTATAACCGCGTTGTTTCGCTACGCGACGGAACCATTTCAAGCTAATCTTGCAAGCTGTGTCCAAACGGATGTGCTTGATAGCATCAGCATACATTTGGATAAGTTGCAATGTTGCCTTGAAAGTTTCGGGGCTTAACGTACCACGATTGAAGCGGAATTCGATAGTAGAGCCACCTCTGAAGTTCAGCGCGTGGTAGTGATTGCGGTATTTATGCCGCATATCCTCTAACACTTCCATAGCGTCGCGCTCAGGGATTTTGTCCAGTACGTCCGGGACATTAGGTTTGAACTCTTCCGGATGGAATGGTTCAATGCCCTGCGGGAATTCGCAATACTCGTAATCGGTACGGCGGCTGAATTTTTTAAGCCAGCCTGCATTGTTCACAAGGATAATGCAGGCATTGTTTTCGGGGTTCTCGAAAGCGTCAAGGAAATACGTGCGGTCAACATGTACATGCAAGCCGCAAGTTCCTGCGTCGTGGCTGGTGTAACCCAGCTCAACGGCCTCTTTCATCAAATCGTCGATACCGTAATGGTTCAGATGATAGTCAAGTGTTGCGGTAGAGCTGATAAGCTCGAAACCGTAGTTCAAACTACCGTCCTGTTCGCAGACGATGGATTCGTCCACGTCGTAACCTGCGGCGGCCACGATGCTTTCTGCGTCGCATGCCGGTTGCTTGCTCCAGTCGTCACGGTCAATTTCCAGTTCCCAACCCATAAAGAGTTGGTTACGACGCTCGTTCAAAGAACCACCATTGCCACCATGCCAGTTCAGCGGGCGGATGTTGCTATGATAGTTATGAATGACATCACCGCCATCTCCAGGCAAGCAGTGCTCGCAATAGCAGCAGTCGTCAATATCGCTGTAGTATTGGTCATCCTCTGAGAGGATTTCATTACAGTTTTCACAGCGGCGGTAATGCCCTTCATCGAAGCATGTATCGCAGAGGCAATGCCCTGCGTCATCCTCGTTTACGTCTTGTCTGTAGCGGAAATAGCGCTCGCAGTCGTCGCAACGGTGTGCGTCTTCTGTGGCGCACTCCTTGCACCACAGTGCAAAGTCAGCTATATCCATGTCAGCGTCGTCGTATACTGCAACGGCGTCGTCGATATATTCAACTTTGCCACAATGAGGGCAAACGAAGAAGTCGTCGTCGAAGCAGCTCTCGCAATAGATTTCACCATCAGTGCCTTCTTTTGCGTCGTCACGGGGAATCAGCTCACCGCAGCAATTGCATTCAACGTATTCACGTTCAACGCAATCTTGACATACGTGGTAATGGTCGCATGTTTCAACAGCTTCGCTCACGGGGATAAGACTACCGCAAACTTCACAAAATACTGTGTTTACCATCTTTTCAGCGCATTCGCGTTCAACATCTTTAGCATTTTCCATATCCATAGTACAATTCCACCTTTTGATTAGTCGGTTGATAGTTGGGTAATACCGCCGTATACTACCATTTACAGCGGTAGAGTAGTCTTTTGACACACTCTACAAACGCCCGAACTGTGTCGGACGCTTGCCATAGCGTCAAAACGTCGCCATGAAGAGAACGGCAAGAAGCGCAAGCATGGTTAAGATTTCCATGCAATCTTCATCTTGCTTCACGTTGCGTTCCCATAACGCCTGTATTTTTGCGTCACGGTAACGCTTGCTTTTAATTCCCATAATCATTTACCACCTTTTTTGAAAATTTTAGGCAACTTTGTTAAGCTACCATGGCAAGACGTCAACGGGTGGCGTCTTGCGTAGGCGCTCAAATTAGCAATTTGGCGCAGACGCTTCGACTTGATAAGTCAAAGCCGACATAGTGCGCGAATTGCGCGATTGGTAAGCGGTGCTTTTCTGCTAACTTTACCACGCTTATTTGTTCAAAGCGTGTAAGTTGTTTGCTACCGATGAAGTAAGCGTGCGTCACAGCGGAGCCGTGAAGGTGCGTTTCCAGCACCAGCCCGCCTTTCAATTTCAATCTTTTCTTCTTTACCATTTTGCTACCTGCCTTTTCTTAACATTGGGGTATATCCACCTTTAAACGCCCGACAAATTGTTATGCGTAGAGAGCTTTAAAGAACTCTCTATCTGTTAGCGTGCCAGTCTTTTCGCTAGGCGAAAATTCTGTAGTTATGGAGGAACGATAGTACTTGCGGATAAGCACAACGCCTTTGCTTTCCTCTTTGGGCTTTACCGCTTTTCCCTTTTCGGCACGGTAATAGCCTTTTTTAGAGTCCAGGCGTTTAGTTTCGCCTTTTCTCAAATCTGCCTGCTCGCAGCGCCACTTGTATTCGTTAGCTTTTGTCCATCTTTTCATAAAATCACCTACTTCAAAAAATGAAGTCGGGCGTTTAAAGGTGGAGGGAATACCACGCCTGCCTGCCAGCCTATAAACTTGCGTAAACAAGCCAGTAGGCAAGCGTTTTGTTCCCCACCCATTCCAAAAGGTGGTGGAAAATGTATTTGCATGTCAGCTTTTATCACGGCAAAAACATTTATTGATTTCCGATACCTGTCCCTTCTCACTGATAATTTCAATTACTTACTTTTCCCTGCTAGACGGAAATGGTATGTTACACCATTATCCGAAATACTGTCCGTCGTGCCGTCATTACGGCAGGTACTTCGCTTTCGTCCCGTTCCTAGTACTCGTGCGGTCTTTCGCAGCGGCTGGCTAGAGCGTGCGGATGGCGGTCGGCTCATAACAAATTATTTTTGCTAAAAAGCTGATTGAGTTTTCGGGCACTCAATTTGCCCTGCTATGAAGTTATCAAGGTTCGGAACTCCTTTTCTAGGATTCGAGGAGCTGGGGAACTTTGCCCTTTCTAGGATTCGGGGCGGTTCCTTGTCTATATTATACAGAATATTCCGATATTTGTATTTTTTCGCAGGTACTCAAAAAACGAAAAATTTTTGCTTATCCGCACGATAAGCAACGGCAAAGTCGTGGTATAATGGTAACAGTGATAAGCAGGGCTTTAAAGAACCGTATCATTATAAATGGTAATGGTTAGAAGTTGCTTACATCATTATTATGTAAGCAACGATATGAGTAATGTAGATTATGGTAATGTTGATTGAGTAAAGGCTAATAGGTATATCAATCATAGCTATAATGGTATATTCTTATAGCTTTATAGGGTGTTATACCCTCTAAAGCAAGGGTAATAGGGCATAATTTAACATAAGATGTATTATCGGACGTAGATTTTACCCTATATTTTAGGGGTGTACCCATACCCACCCTGCCTGGTGTAAGTACCTAGCCTAGAGTCGCCTTTATCCAACACCCTATATCTAGTCAGCTTAAAAATAAAGATTATATATATATATATATATCAAGGTGCTAGTGCATTAACAATACTACACACCACACTAACTATTTACCCTATAAAACATACCCCCCTATACCGGGTACCCCTAATTTTTAAGTACCTAGACTTAGAGGTGGTCATACACAAGTTTATTTTGCACTGTAAGAAATTGCAGTGCTTTTTTATTGCTTTAAAAGCTCTATGCCGTCAGGGTTAGCATATCAACCTCCGTATGCTAGGCGTAGGGCTTTTAATTTATACACGGAGGGAGGAGGAAGCCTATGAGTGATATTTTTTGTGCTGGAGGGCATGTAACGGCGTTATATCCCACTCCGGACAGCATGAAACGAAAGATTGATGAGTATTTTGATTACTGCTTGAGAATCACTTATGACCGAGACGGGAATGAGAAAATCAAGGAGTTCAAGGTGCCGACATATAGCGGTCTTGCAAGGTATCTGGGTTTCCAGACGCGTAGACAGATGCTGGAGTATGCTGATAAGCGTGATGAAGCTTTCGGCGCTGTCGTAGCAGACGGATGCTTAAGACTTGAGGATTATCTTGAGGGCAAGCTGGTTTATTCCAAAGCTCCTGCCGGTATTGCTTTGTCTTTGAAGAACAATGCTGGTTGGGAGGAAAAGACCACAAAGCAGCTCACGGCCGACAACGGTATGCCGATTGCGTTTGCGTGGAAGGGTGATACCATCAACACGAGCGCAACGGAGAGCGAGCTGCCAAAAGAGCTTGCTGAGAAGCCTGCTGAGGTCGTGGAAGAGCCTGCTGCGCAGCCTAGCGGTTATAAGATTGAGATGCCTGCTGGTTTCTCCTTCGTAGAGGAGGATGACAATGGCAATAGCGAGTAATGTAATCGAGATAGACTATGTGCCAAGACCATTCTGGAGAGATATACTGCATCCAGCTCTAGAACAGTACAGGTTCTCTGTAATCGTTGCTCACAGACGTTTTGGCAAGTCGGTTGGCAGCATTAATCACATCATCAAGAAAGCTGTCACCATGACGAAATACGAAGCTCCTAACTATGCTTATCTTGCTCCGTTCTTGAAGCAGGCCAAGATGATTGCGTGGGATTATCTCAAGCGATATACTGCGGCAATACCGGGACGCAAGATTAACGAGAGTGAGCTTTATGTAGAGTTGCCGAGCTTTCATCCGAATGTGCGCGGCGCAAGAATTTATATTATCGGCGCTGACCGCCCGGACGGCCTTCGTGGTACGTACTGGGACGGTGTAGTAATAGATGAATATGCCCAGATACGTAAGGAGCTGTGGGGTGAGGTTATCAGACCTGCCTTGTCAGACCGTCGTGGCTGGGCTGTTTTTATTGGTACTCCTAAAGGCCAGAACCAGTTCTACGACATTTACTTGAAGGCGAAGAAGAATAATTCTTGGTTCACATGCTTGTATGATGTTGACCAGACTGGCATCATTCCGGCGGAAGAGCTGGAAGAGATGAAGCGTGAGATGACTCCTGCCGAGATTCGACAAGAGCTTTACTGCGACTTTGCTGCAAATGCTTCCAACAAGCTTATTTCTCTCGATTCCATCAACGAGGCAATGAGCAGGGAGCTGTCTGAGGCTGAGTATAAAGACTTGCCGAAGATTCTGGGCGTGGACGTTGCGCGTTTCGGTGATGACCGCAGTGTAATGATACGCAGACAGGGACTAAAGGTCTGGGAGCCAAAGACAAGAAAAGAGGTCGACAACATGACTTTTGCCGGTATGTTAGCGCAAGAGATTGACGACTGGATGCCAGACGTTGTGTTCATTGATGCAGGCCGTGGCGAAGGTGTTATTGACCGCCTGCGGCAATTAGGCTATAAGCAGGTCATTGAGGTTCCGTTTGGCGGCAAGGCTATCCTAGACACTCGCTACGTCAATAAGCGTGCAGAGATGTGGGATAGCTGCCGACAATGGCTCGAACAGGGCGGCGATTTGCCGTACATGCCGGAGCTGAGGCAGGAGCTTTCGATGCCGGAGTACAGTTTTGACGGCTTAAACCGTATCAAGCTTGAATCGAAGGAGAGCATCAAGGATAAGACAGGCTATTCACCCGACTTGGCGGACGCATTGTGTCTGACCTTTGCTTTTCCTGTTAATAATACGAGACGAAATGCCTTTATGCGTGCTAAGAAGCTTGGTTTGACGCGTAAATATGGCAAGATGTGATGGAGGTACAAACATGAAAAAGTTATTCGTTTCTTGCCCTATGAATGGGAAAACTTTTGAAGAAATTGTAGAAGTAAGAAAAGAAGCAATCAAGTTAATGAAAGAGAAATTCCCAAACGAAGAATTTGAGATGCTGAAAACTTTTTTTGATTTTGAAGAAGGTACGCATCCTTTAAAGTATATGGCTGAATCTATCCGAATGTTGGCTGATGCTGATGTTGCTTACTTTACAGCAGACTGGGACGAGGCTCGTGGTTGCAAAATCGAACGTGAATGTGCAGTGGCGTATGGCATTCAAATTATTGACGAATATCCGGAGGTATAAACAATGCTTTTATATCCAGTAGATGATATTAAGACAACGAAGCTGTCAGCAACAAAGGCTGTTGTGGCAGCAAGTCCGGAGGTCGCTGCATTGCAGCGTACAGGCCGCCACGGAATCGCTATTACGGCTGGCGAGAGCACCGTGTATATCGGCGGCAAGGACGTTACTGCGGCCACGGGCATGGCTGTTCCTGCTGGCACGACTACTATTTTGCCGGTGACAACGACAAACGTTGATAACTTATACGTTATTGGCGGCGACTGCGTGCTGACGGAATTTTTCTAAGGCGGTGATGTTGCATGGCTGATTTAAATGATAAGCTGGCGCAGGCTGCGGACAGCGAGGTTCACCGTTCCTCGTGGCAGGCGACTAACCCGGACTTTGGCATGAATAAGGCTGCGGTTGGCACCATGACAGGCGGAGCGCTTCCGCAGCAGCCACAAACCGGTATGCCGAATCCGCAGGCAGCTATGGGTGTGCAAGACCCTCTGGAAATGCTTAAAATGTCCAGCGCACCGAGTCGAGAGCCGCTTTCGCTAGATAGTATTACCGAGGCGCAGAAAGAAAAGATTATGAAGTCTTTCCGAGAGTGCCGTAATATCGCTAACACGCAATATACCGAGGTCATGGAACCGCGAATCCTGCATCGCCGTAATGTTTATCAAGGCACGGCAGAGTATTATGACAAGAAATTCCCTATCTTATCCCAGACCTCTCGCTGGGTTTCCAAGGACGTAAAGACTTCCTGTAACTGGATTCTGACTGGCATGATGGAGGCTTTCTGTGGCACAGATGCTCCGCTTTCTGTCAAAGGCGTAAACGTCGATGACGACGAGATTGCTTCCAAGGTGCAGGAGCTTGTACGTTATCAGCTTGAGAAGAAGAATGACTGGTATCACTTCTGCCAAGCTGCATTGCGCTGCGCGTTAAGTGAGAACTTTGCGGTAGCGAAAGTCTGGTGGAAGCACGAAGAAAAGCGCGTAAAGATGGAGTTTCTGCTAGATTTGCAAAACTTGGAGCAGATTATTGGCCTGATGGAAGGCGCAGGTACAGGTAAAATTCAGAATTTAGAATTTGCCGAGCTGGGCGACGGCGTGGATGACCTTGTGAAGTGTACCTACGAAGAAGTCAAGGTTACTGCAAACCATCCTGTTATTGAGTATGTGCCGTCGAGCGAACTGCGTTATACGCCAGATGCTCCGAATTTGCAGGACTGCAAGTTTGTTGCGCACCGTAAGATTGTGCGCGGCAGCTATCTGAAACAGCGCGAAATGGACGGCGTTTATAAAAATATCGACAAAGCACTGGAAGAATACGACCCCGGTGATACCAGCTCCACGATGCTTGACCGCTCTAATGACGTTGACAGGGCGGACAGCTTCAAGCGACCGAGCGACGAAGATAACGCGTCGAAAGAAGTAGAGCTTTACGAGGCATATTTGCAGGTTGACTGGAACAACGATGGCATCTACGAAAACGTCATTGTTCACGCTGTGGGAGATGAGCCAATCCGCATTTCCGAGAACGATTATGGCTTCCCGCCGTTCTTTATTTGCTCTGCGGAATACGACCCGAATGCCGTATTCAATCGCGACAGCTCTACTGACATGCTGGAGCAACAACAGGATTTGAAGACTGCGGTGATGCGCCAGATTATCACGAATGTGGCAAAGAACAACGCTCCTCGCGTCTTCGTCAACGAGCGTATGGTGGATATGGATGCGCTGCTGGAAGGTGATGAGATTATTCCGACGCAGGGCGACCCCGGAACCGCTGTGCTTACGCCACCGAGCTTGCCACTTGCAGGTCTAACGATGGACGTAATCAACTATGCGCAGAACGAAATCGAGAGTCAGTCTGGTAGTACAAGATATAATCAAGGACTTGATTCTAACTCGTTAAATCAAACGGCGACGGGTGTTACTGCGATTTTGGGAATGGCAGAGAAGCGCAACAAGATGGTTGCACGTTCTATCGCAGAACGTTTCTTCATTCCGATTTACAAGTTTGTCATTCTGCTGAACCAGAAATATCTGGAAGATGAGCAGATGATTCGATTGACCAACAAAACTCTCTCTATCCGCAAGGAAGATTTGGACATTGACTATGATTTAATCGTCAACGTCGGACAGGGTGCTGGTACAAGAGAAGCGCAGATTCAGTATCTGATGCTTGTATTGAACCAGATTTATCCGCAGCTTGCTTCCCAAGGCATCGTCAACGCAAAGAGCTGGTACAACCTCGTTGTGAAACTGCTCGAAGCGCTCGGCTTGCGTGATGTTTCCCAATATCTGCTTGACCCCGAATCTCCGGAAGCGCAACAACAGGCTATGGCCGCACAGCAGGCAGCAGCACAGGCACAGGCCGAAGCTCTGCAAAACAGCTTGCAGCTTGCTATTGCTAAATCTTCTGTTCCGCGCGTTAACCTCAGTCTTGAAAACCTGCCGCCAGATGCGCAGCGTGAATATCTCAAAGAGAAGCTGGGTATTGACACTACCGAGAGAGCGATTGCTGAACACGAGGTGCTTATAAAAAATGATTAAACGAAACGAAAGACAAATCCGTAATATCGCTTCTCGCGTTACTGTCCTGCAACAGATTGTTGTTGACGGGCAGGACGCTGAGGCGGTTTATAAATATGCGTTTGCGATGAAGAAAGAGGCCGATGTAAAGATGCTGGAAGCAGCACGTTCTGGCGGCGATATTGAGCAGCAGCGCAGTGATTATAGAGCGGTCTGCCGTTTGGTAGAAATGCTCGAACATGCTGCCTACATGGGTAAGCAAAAAGACAAAGCTCTGACCGAAATTACAGGCCAGAGCTAATTTTTTAGGAGGTAAAAACCATGGATGAAGGTATCGTAACAAATACTGCTAACGAAGCCCCGTCTGCGGCTCCCGTGGACTCTCAGAGCGTCGAAACTTACGATGCTAGCACAAACACTGGCGCAGGCGAAGAAAGCTCTGTAGAAGCCAGCAGAGAGCCTAGCAGCGACAGCGAATCCGGCAACGACTTGGGCGGTATGCGTTTTGAGGGCGACACTGGACGCTATCAGCTTGTAGAGGATTCTAACGGCAAGCGCTCCTTGAAGTTCGTTCCAGACGACAACTCTGCTACTGACGAAACGGACAACGAGCCGAGTGAAGGTGAAACTGGTGAACCAGATGTAGGCGAAGAGACTGTTTCCAATATTGCAGAGCAAGCTTATGAGCAGATGCAGCAGCCTGTCGAGAAGTATTCGCTCGAAGAATTGACCGCGGCTATCAGCGCAGGCAACATCGACGAGCGTCGTGTGCCCGACGAGTATAGGGCGCAGGTCGCAAGCATTAAAATCCAGCAGGCGCAAGCCCAGTACAATGCGCAGGTTGAAGCCAAAAAGAAGCAAGAGCAAGAGCTTCTGGCACAACAACAGCTTTCGCCAGAGCAGCAACGCGCGCAACAGCAGCAGTTCCTTATGAATCTGGAGCAGGAAGCCAGCATGAGAGCTGCACATGATGCAGGTTTGAGCAACGATGAGCTTGAGAATATCAGCCTTATGGATGATGACGACCCGCGCGTAATCAACTATAAGCTTGCGAAGCAGTGGCATCGTGATGACATTGTCCGTACTTTGCAAAATAAATACGCCGAAGAAAGCGCGGCTCGCCAGAAGCGAGCTGAGGTATACGGCGGTATCAACGAGTTCGTAACCGAAGCAAAGCGAACCGAGCCAAATTTCGACGCTATTGACAAGTTTATGGTACAACGCGTCAACGAGCTGCCTTACAAAGAAGCATCTGAACTTATCCCTATTTTTGATGCTCTTAACAAAGGCACTATTACCGAGCCGCAGGCTGTGAAACTGCGTATGTATTATGAGCGCAGTCGCAAGGAATACTACGCTCGAAAAAATAAGCTGTCTACTACTCCGAAGCGAGCAGCTAGGCCTCCAGTAACCGAGCGAGCCGGTGACGGCGCAACCGTGACGAAAAAATACGTCCCGGATTATCAAGCTTTGCGTAACGCCACCCAACGCGAACGTGTACAATGGATGGCTGATTTCTTAAAGCAGAACCAGAAATAAAAATCTCTAGGCTTTCCCCGAGGCTGAACGATTTTTGTTAATAAACTTTTTTAAACAATGAGGTGAAATTTTAATGGCAATCAAAGACATTAACCGTAATCTTGGCCCTTCTGTTTCCCAATCTCATACCACGGAAGCTATTGGCCATGCGGAGGATATGAGTGAAGTTATCACCAACATCTCTCCCGAAGAAACCAAATTCTTATCCATGCTGCCTTCTGAAAACTCCGAGACTCTGTTCTTTGAGTGGATGAGCGAGCATCTGAATCCCCCGAAAGTAAACGCCCATCTGGAAGACGAGGAATACACTGCGGAAAAGGGCGGCTCTCTGCAGGGCTTGCAGAACCACAACCAGTATTTCGTAAACACTCTGAAAGTTACCGAAGCGCAGCGCAAGGTATCCAAGGTGTATCGCGAAAAGGACGAGCTGGCTCGCTTGATGACTAACCGCATGAAGGAACATGCTCATGATATTGAGTATGCTATTGTGTCCAACACTATCAGTCGTGCGGAAAGCGGCACAACCCCGGCCATGACGGGCGGTATTCCGTACTTCATGAAGGAAGAGACTCTGGATGTTACCGTCTCCACCACCGACGGCGTAATTACTGCCAGCGCAGCTCATGACATGAAGACCGGTGACTTCGTGTACTTCGATGCAACCACTATGCCGACTGGTTTAAAAACCAAGACGATTTACTACATCCGTCTCGACGATACTACTCCGGCAACAAAATTCACTCTGTATAACACCCTCAAGGGCGCTATCGAGAAAATTGATGCCGAACAGGTTAAGCCTTCTGCTGCCGGCACTGCTGTAAAGATTATCAAGAATAACGTAATCTCCCTCGGCGGCGCTGCTGACTATACTCTGGACGATTTAAATACCGTCATGGAAATGGTTTACAACCGTGGCGGTAATCCGACCAAGGCTTATATGTCCCCTGCGAAGAAGCGTAAATTCAGCCAATTGGTAACTGCTTCTACGACCATCAACCGCGACATGACCAAAGGCCGCAAACTGGAGCTGGTAGCCGACGTTATCCAGACCGACTACGGTACTCTGACCGCAGAGTCTCACCGTATGCTCCCGGACAGCAGCATCTTCATCATGGATACTGACTACATGCTGTTGAAATGGTTCCAAAAGACTCGCACCTTCGACCTGCCTAAGACTGGTACGTCCGACGCAAAGCGTATTGAGTCCTGGCTCGGTCTGAAAATCACCGCCCCTCGTGCTTCCGGCGCTATCTTAGGTATCAAGCGCTAGTCTAACCTAGTCGATTTCGACCACTTTAAACCCCTCGGTTTCGAGGGGTTTTCTTATATGCTGGCATAGCACAACAGGCAGTGCAGAGCTTTCGTAAAGCTAAGGTTGCAGGTTCGATTCCTGCTGTCAGCTCCATAATATGCTGGGTTGATGTAATGGCAACATGGTCGCTTTGTAAGCGTCTCATACGAGTTCGAGTCTCGTACCCAGCTCCAGTTAAAAATAAACAATAACGGAGGTGCTATCAGTGCTTGTAAAGCAAGATACTTTTATCGACGAGAAGAATCGTTTTCACGTCGTAAACAAATACGACCACAGTGTCGGTGCAGAAGTTGCACGCATGATTGAAAAAGAGGGCGGCGGCAGAGGCACCCTCTGCAGAAACGGCGCAGAGTTCCGCTCTATGGGCGTTATTCCCTGCGAGATGTTCATGTACGACCCTTGGCTCATCGAGGCGCAGAAAGCGCAGCGAGCAGGCGACATGGGCGAATATACAAAGCTGATGCAGAAGTTCTTCGAGGTTCACAGAGAGTTCGCTCCGCTTATCCCGAAGAAATACTATTGAGGTGAGCAGCTATGGCGATTGAAGTTTCTAAACTTATCCGCAAAATCCGCTTAAAGGCCGTGGATTTTGACGAAATCAAATATACCGATTACCAGATTATCAATGCTATCAATGATGTTATCGACTATCTGAATGCGTCCTACGCGCTTCGTAACAGTGACTTTTTGGAGAAGATTAAGGAATACCACCTTAGTACCGAAGAACTTAACAGCGGCGTTAGCTTGCCCTTCGATTTCGTGACATTGGTAGGGGTAAACGATTGCGAGCATGGCTTCCCACTTAGAGTAGTTGCTTCAACGAAGCCGCCGGTGTTTGACGAGTACAAAATTGTGGGCAACAAAATCTTTTCCGGTTTACCAGATTTTACAATTACATACCGCAAGAAAATCGAGGAAATTGAAACAGAGAAGGACGAGATTGACCTGCCCGCAGTCTTTGAACAGCTTATCAGAAACTTTGCTTTTTCTGTGCTGACAGACGGCGAGGATGGTATGCTGCAAGCTATTGAGCAGGCGGTAGAGGCTATCGTTCCTGCAAGGCGTTATACTCATGCTCGTATCAAGATGCCGTTTATGGTATAGAAGGGAGGGCGCAAATGCTAGTAAGTACAGTGATTCAAGATATTCGCAACCGTATCAATGACAAAGAGGCGATTGGTGATTTTGACAACGACGATATTGTAAGCTATATCAACCAAGCTATTAACTATATCGGTTTATATTTTGTGACCGCCCAGAACCCGTTGGCGATTAAAGATATTGAGGTAGCAGACGGCGATTTGGTGCCAGACGACTATATCAAATTCTGCGGCATTTCGCCCATTAGAGTTACTGGCAAAACCATTAAATTTCTCGAAAGCAACAAAGGAAAAATGGCGTTGCGGTATTTCTTCAAGCCGCCAAATATTACAGGTGTAGACGGAGAAGAAATGCCATATAACGACGCACTGACCAATAACGTAATTGTTAACGCTACGGTGCTGCTCTTGTTGAATCAGCAGAGGCTCAACGTGGCGCAAGACCAATCCCTCAGCACATCGCTCATGGATATGGTTAACAGTGCATTCGGAGTACAAGCGTAGGTGATGAGATGTGAATGCGGAAGATATTAAAAACATACTGCGCAACATCCCCAATTCCGTCTCCGGCGACGGCAAAACTTTCGTTGCAGCGCTGAAAAATTATCTCGCGAAGTACGGATTAGTTACTGATGAGAAGATAGACAGCGCACTTGAAGAGCTGACGAAGAAGCCAAACCACGTAACCAATATCACATTGCTGGAGCTGCACGCTATCACTGACGGAGTGCGCAGTAATAACATTCAAATTAACTGGGACATGACGCCCGTCAACGATTACGCTAAAGCCGAGGTGTGGTATACGCGTGCCGCTGACAGCTCATGGGAAAAGGCTGGCGAGGCGAATGGCACGCAGTACGTAATGCAAGGTGCGACGGCTGGCGCAATGTACTATATTCGCGTTATAGCAGTGAATTCAAAAGGCGTTGCAGCAGACTTCGACACTGCTCCTATGGCCAACATAACAATCAAAGGCAGTCAATATATCCCTGCTCCACCAACACAGTTCGTGCTGACGTGGGATGAGCAAGGCCCACTTTGGAAATGGCTGTTCGAGGATAACAACTATGTGGATTTTTTTGAGCTTAGGTTAGACCAGAACCCCGGCGTTTGGAATGATAAAAGGTTAGACAGCACACGTGAAACGTGGAGCAGAGCTAACCCCGGCATTCGCGCAGGCACAGCTTATCTTTATGTCCGTAACATCTTTGGCGAGTATAGCGAGCCTGCGGTACATCAGTTTAATAAGGCCATAGGTGGGAAACCTGCCGCACCAATACTGACTGCTACGCTTGATGGCGTGAATATTAAAATGGCTGGATTGCCGCTAGGATACACTCATTATAAACTTCATATCGTTACTTCTGACGGCGAAGATGATTACTATACTACTGAAAACGGCGAGTTCATATATTTCTTCTTTAGCGGAACTATTACTGTAAGCTATTGCTTTGTTGACGATATAAGCGACGGCGAATGGAGCGATACAGCACAGGCTGATGTTAAAACCTTAATGGTTGACGCTGACAATATCGCGGATAATGCGGTTACTGCTGCAAAGATACAGGCTAACGCTATCACGTCTACCAAAATCGGAGCAGGAGCAGTGACTGCTGACAAAATTGAAGCAGGAGCTATAACTGCCGAGAAACTTGCCGCTGACAGTGTAACTTCTGATGCTATACAGGCAGGAAGTGTTATCGGTGATAAGATTAGTGCCGGAGCTGTAACGGTAGACAAATTGTATGCCGGAGATATGGAACTTGCAGGAGCTTTAGCGGTCGTTGGTGGTGCAGTAAGGCTCAGCCAAGAAGGATTGAGATGTAGTGAATCGAGCGGAGGTTACACTTTGTTTGACGAACGGGGCATTACGTTTTATGACGCAAATGATAACCAATACGCTCAGCTACATAGAATTTGTGTCGGCACTGCAGCTCACGGCCAAAAAGTGACATTTGCCGCGCCTTGGAAGAATACGCCAAGCGTTGTATGTGTTCCAACAGAATTGCAGTGCAACGAAGCAAATTATGCGCAAAGCAACGTATTTATAATTTGCAGAGCGACAAATGTTACGGTTAACGGCTTTAGCGTAGAGTGTTACACTCGACTTGGCGAAGGTTCGAGCACGACCATTCCGTACAACGAAGATTACGTGGGTACTACTACCGAAAATATTAAAACGATAGACAAATACAATATCGAAGCGTATTTTGACAAAGAATTGCCTGTGCCGAAATCGGCTACAGAAGGAGTGATTGCCGCAGAATTAACCTCGCTCGCTGCTGGTAGCAGACACGTTGGTACCCACCAAACAACTTACTCTAAAACCACAAGGGCTTACAAAATGCAAATTATATATCAAGAGAATGTTATTGCAGAAAGTGAATATACACCGTTGCCGCAAACATCAGGAGATAATTATAGTGAAAAACTGAAAACGAGGCAAAATCTTCGTTTTGTGTTGCCAAGCGCAGTAGATTACGAAACTAAGGTTACATTACGAATCGTCTTGGCATCATATAAAAGGCGCGGCTATAGTTCTAACAACCCGACCAGTGTAACATTAGAATCAGATGAGGTAATATTGATTTCTGCGTCATACAATTCCGGTTCGTTTGCAATATCGACAGGCGTTGCTGCTTTCGTTGCTATAGAAAACGGCAGCACCGATTATAGCCTATCGTAATATTTTGCTTATGAAATATGCAACAAAGTGCGTTAGGCACTCAAGAGCGATATGGTTAGACAATGCCTTTGAAGTGGGAGAGGGGTTTGTTTATACGCGCTACAACAATCCTAATAGGGATGAGCTAGAAACAACAATACTGGATTTATACAGCCGCAAAGCCGCTTATTGTTACTGCTTGAGCAGCGCAATGGCGTGTCTAAATCTTGTCTTGAGCACCAATCAAAAGCAAATAATCGCAGATAAATACATCCACGAAGAATCTAGGTGCTTGCTAAATAAATACAACGCAGAGTATGTTGACTTAGGCAAAGAATGTGATTTTTCCGCGAACTCACTGGTGGTTGTTGATGTTTTAAGCAACCCCGAGTGTAAGGCTTATGACATAGCTGGCATCTGCTCTAAAGCAAAAGAAGCAGGATGTAAGGTGCTGGTCGACAACACAATGCTAACATCCTACTATTCTAATCCATTTGATTACGGCGCTGATTTTGTTGTCGAAAGTTTGAGCAAATATGCTGGAGGGCATGGTGACTCTTTGGGCGGCGCGCTTCTCTGTAATACTGAAATGGATGATGAAGTGGCGTTATATGGGTACGGCATCCAGCCGATTAACGCATATTTAATTCGAAGAGGAATAGCGACACTTCCGTTGCGGCTAGAAAAAATTAAAAGCAACACAGGTGCGGTGCTGGCATATTTGAAAAAGTGCGTCAACATAAAAGGAAGTGACGCGAGAAGCGGAATGATTGATTTTACATTCGGAACGCGCTTGCAACACAAACAATTCGTTGAGTCGCTGCAAGTAATCGACAACGCATTTAGTTTCGGGCAAGACAACACCTTGGCTGCGGTCGTGAACAGCAACGATTCTGTTCGGTTGTGCATAGGTCTCGAAGAAGCATCGGACATTATTGATGATATTAAGCGGTCGTTAGCACCGTTTGGGATAGGGGGCTAATATGGAAATGACAGTTGCTGATAAGCGGCTAATCGAAGCAGCAGAAGAATTTATGAACATGATTGTACGCGAACGCGGGTATTACAGCATATTCACCGCTGTTAGTTATGCCGGAGATGAAGATGTTATTTATGACGCAGAAGGCAAAGCAGCAAAGAAATGGCGCAGCAGAGTATATCGCACGGTATACCAAATAATCAAAGACGTTCATGAAGGCAAACGAGATATGCCAACTAATGCGCAACTGGTATTGGAATTGCCAGACATCAACTGGAATGTGTGAGGTGAAACCATGCAGATAGAATTTGAAATTGACCAACAGCGTCTGACACGAACGTCGGACGCTTATTTAATCGAAGGCTCAAAGAACTTCGTAGAGTGCATATTCAGTTTTTCTTCCGATTGGGCAGAGCTGGATAAATGGGCTTTGTTCAAGCGCGACAATAACACCTACGAAATTTATATTGAGGACAACAAGTGCCTAGTGCCTATCCAGTGTACTTCTGCCGAGGGCGAGTTCACCATTTCTGTCGTAGGCAGGAAGAACGCAGAGAACGTGACAGGCACGGCAAGCGACAAACTGCTTACAGTGCGTGGCAGTGAGTTTGTCGGTGGTATGGGCGAAGAAGGAAGGCTCACAGAGACTTATTTAGTCGAGGTACTAGGCGAGGTAAAGGACTTGCGCGAAAAGGCCGCCACAAGCGAAGCCAACGCCGCTGAGAGCGCACAGAACGCCAAGGGGTATGCTGATAAGGCTAAAGAGTATAGCGAGTCTGTAAACGTCTATATTCCGTCCGTGAGCCAAGACGGCGTAATGACATGGACGAATAAAGCAGGTCTTGCAAATCCTACCCCAGTAAATGTCAAAGGCGAACGCGGCGAAAAGGGCGAGCAAGGTGCTAAGGGCGACACTGGTGCAACAGGTGCTAAAGGTGAACGTGGCGAGCAAGGGCCGCAAGGCTTGCAAGGAGCTAAAGGCGA
>ERZ1034723.47-NODE-47-length-72079-cov-70.887413_pt1 | contig 72079 bp, 94 predicted proteins | sample MGYA00520637_ERZ1034723 | MGnify/ENA primary metagenome ERZ1034723 (study PRJEB33766, sample SAMN09781719) | gut metagenome | biome: gut microbiome | host: Homo sapiens | place: Madagascar | study: EMG produced TPA metagenomics assembly of the PRJNA485056 data set... | reverse complement strand
TTCCTTACTTGGCTCTTACTCATGCTTCTCTCCGTTGTAACTGGCGGCTCGTCGCTCATGGCTGTTGGCGACAATGTTGCGCCTCAGATTGGCGACGAGGGTCCTGACCCGGCTTCCTCTGCTGAGGCTGCTGCCAACGAACCCGTTGAGCCTGGCAAGAGCGACCTCAACAGCCCCGGTGGCAAAAAGGATGGTCAGGATTTAACGGGCTCTCAGGCTTCATCCACCCAGCTCAAAGAGGGTGGCATGATTGACGATGAATGGGATACTAACATTGTCAAATTCTACCCCTACAAGACTCCGCTTCTCAGTATCGCCCGACAGGTTGCCACTAAGGTTCCTATCAAGAACTGGACTCACAAACACATGCGCATCGGTGGCGAGACTCTCGATGGTAAGACTACTGACGAAATCACTGGTGGCGACACCATCGAGCTTAACTCTACCAACTTCTCTGGTTCTCTCCGTCCGTTCTACAAGTGCTCTACTGTCTACGTTCCCGACGTTGAGGGCTACAAGGAAGGTTCTAATACCGTGCGCGAGGGTATGCTTCAGCTTTACGTTATCGAATCCAACGGCAAGAAGGTCACTCTCCAGGCTACCAACGGCAAGGCTAAGAACAATGGCACTCCTGCCGACGACCTTGACAGTATGACCTGCCCCGACATTCCTTCTGGTTCAACATTCCTCGTTGGCGCAACAGCTGCAAGCGAGTCGCAGCTCATGGTTCCGCCCGAGAACGCACAGCCTCGCGAGAAGGAGGTTTGTGTGCAGAAGAAGCTGCTCAACATTCTCTTTACTACCGACTTCGAGAAGGTGCAGACCAAGGTGCCTATCTCCGTCAACGACCTCAAGGCTGACGCTATCATGAAGTACAATCTCCGCGCCGAGCGTTCTTACTGGCTTGGTACTAAGCGACGCTTCAAGGTGCTCACCGAGGATGGTGCTGTAGAGGACGTTTACATTGCAGAGGGTATTCTGCCTCAGATTACAAATAAGTATGCTATTGGCGACGTTCAGGAGTGGGCCGACTGGATTGCTCTCTCAAAGCTCCAGTTTACAGAATTTGCAGAAAATAACCATGCTTACGTCTTCGCTGGTAAGAACTTCATCGAGCGCATGGAGAAGATGAAGATTGACAAGGATGGCAAGAACGACATCATCAATCACGACGAGTTCGACCTTAGCTTCAAGCGTATCAAGGACACCTTCGGTAAATTTGATGTTGTTTGGGATCAGACTCTCGACCTTATGCACATGGCGGACTTTGCCGTTATCATCGACCTTAAGGCGAGTCGTCGCTACGTTCGTGTTGCCAACAAGGAGCGCACCAACGACATGTCTAAGGGTGCAGGTGCTATCCGCGACGCTAAGCGTTGGATTCACGAGGAGGCCGATTGTATCGCTCTCCGTGGCTACAACTCTATACTTGTTGGTCCTGAGGAAAAGATTTCTAAGCTTGGCGGGTCCACTCTTACCACTATCATCTCTGCTCCCAAACTCCCCGCAACTCCGTCTAACGGCATGAAGGTTGCCCTTACCGAGGACTACGTCTCTGACGATGTTCAGTACGACAAGGGTACCGTCTACTACTACAACGGCACCAAGTGGGAACTCTACAAGGGTCAGGACGTAGCAGCCTAAAGATTATTTTATTTCCGTAAAGCCCTCGCTGAGCAACGGCTTTGCTCGCTAATGTCTCAGCGAGGCTTATCTTTAAAATTCCAAAACGCAATGATTAAGATATATAGATTAAAAGAGGCACTAAACAATAGCCATCATACTCTCGTTGGTGCAGGTGGTAACAAGGTTCACTACGAGTTCACAGGTGGTAATATCATTACAGGCACTTGTCCCGAAATTTCTCTTAAAGGCAAGTACTATCAAGACCTTCTTGAGAGCAGTGAGCTTTTCAAGTCTGGTACTGTGGTGTTGATCCGCGAAATCAAAACCTCCGACGACAAAGACCCCGTCCCAACTCCCGAGCCAACGCCCAAGAAGCAGGTGGATAGTGTCGATTCCGTCACAACCCCCGACGAGCTTCTTGTCTACGTCAACACCAACTACTCCAAGAATTTCACCAGTCCTGCCAAGGCTCTCGCTTTTGCAGCTAAGGAAGGCATCGTCTTCCCCAAACTGTCCCTTGGCGAGTAGTTTCTTAAAACATTAGTTATGACTATCTCCGAAATCATCAACAAAGTAAAATGGTGTATCGACCACGAGACTCATGAGGATGCCAAGCTTGCCGACAACGGTGAGGACTCCTACATGGATAATATCATACGTGCCAAAATCAACGACGCACGCCGATGGCTCGCCGTAGCCACCTCCCAATCCATCACCCTCTCCTCATCTCCAAGCTCCTCTTCCTCCTCCAGTGTTACAACACTCACTATCACCCCCTATGATGGCTTTACCGACATCGCCACCATCACCATCCCCTTGTCTCTTTCCACCGTCACCTTAACTCGCGTACGTCTCTCGTCATGGCACAAGGCTGCCATACCTATTCTCGACACCTCCGACGACGCCATGCTTATGTTCGACGACACTGCAAAGGGTACTGTCAACCGACCTCTCGCCACTGTCATGCAAGGCTCTCCCACGAGAATCCTCGTTCAGCCTTACACCTCTACCGACACTGCCGAGATTGTCTATATCGGTATAGCTTCCGACATCGACACTTCTTCTGATGATACCACCGTAGATATTCCCACCATCCACGAGTCTGCCTTCATCTACTACATTGCCTACCTCTTGCTTACCGCCTACCAAGACCCACGTGCACAAGCAATGTTGGCTATTGCAGTTCAACTGACAGGCTCCAAACAGTCCGTATAGTTATGTACACTCTCACCGCATCATACTCTCCCGAAGAGCTTGCCTGGATCACTCCCGAAGTTCAGTTTAAGCGTGACATCTACCTCATCGTCACCCTCAAACGCCCCGGCAAACTCATCATCCGGCAACGTGTCTCCGATGGTTCCAATCCGCGCGTGCCTATCCGACGTCACAAAGATATGACCTCCTTCAAGCTCCGCCTTACCATCCTCCCCGAAACCGTCGGTCTACAAATTTTCACATCTACCGAACCAAACGAAATTAAATATGCCTACATTTAGAGAAGACCCTAAAATCGGTTCTAAGGTCCCATTAATCAAAACTGCCGACCTTAACGACAAGTCGGTCACAGAGAAGAAGCTCGCCGACGGTGCTGTAACAAAAGATAAACTCTCTCATGAGGTTCTGAACGGGCTTCCGATGGAGAGAATAACAGAAGAAGAAATTGAAATAATAGTAGGAGAGAAAGGAGACATAAAATGAATAAGTTTGTAGATGATAAAGGACTTAAAAGATATACTGACAATATGAAACTTCTTCTTAAGAAGAAAGTTTCTAAGAAAAAACCTTATGGTCAGATAGTTATTGGTAAGTCAATAAATCCAAAATCGTATGATTGGGGAACAATATATGCTTTTCGTGGACATCCATGTATAACAATATGGAGTGATAATGAAGTTGAGACATTTAATATAATTATTCGTGATACTACGGGTAAAGATGTAAGTATTGAATATTCATCATCAGGAAAAACACTTACTAACACAAAAGCTAAATATGTTCATTTTATACACTTAATAGGATATCCAAATAGTTCATGTGGTTTTAGAATGATGACTCCATATACAAAAGGAGATACTACTATAAATTTACAAGAAATTTGGATTCCAGCAGATAATCTTACAGGTACTTCAAAAAACTACAGTTGGGTTAATGGAAAACGTGTGACAAGTAAAAAAGGAACTTTTAAAATAGCTTGTAAAATTTTGAGATATAGATTTGGCGAGATTCACCAGAATATTACTAATCTTAAAGTAAAGTCTTATATGACAAATGGAGTTATTGGAGTACCATATTGGAAGCATGGTGTATTTCGAGGTAAACCTTATAGAGATAAATTTCCTAATAAAAAGAAAAAATATACAAGATTTACGAGAAAAACTTCTGGATTAGGTGGTGGTCTATGGCTTGTACGTTTCTATGATAGAAGAAGTAAGACATATATGAATGATGTAAAAGTATATGTAAGGAAAACTAAAGAAGGAAAGCTTATTTTCAAAAGGACATAAAAAATGGGTAGCGTTAGACAAAAAGGATACTACACCACAAGGCATGTACTTCATTAACCATCCAACTTACCACCCATTGCAAAGATACTATATAATATTCAATTTTGCAAGAGTTTGAGTAATAAAATAAAGATAAAAGATAAAGTTTAACAAATATTAGTAATAAATTAACAAACAAACAATTATGACAAAATTTGTAGACAGTTTAGGACTAAAAAGATTAGTCACAAAGATTGCTGAAGCAGTTAGCAATGGAACTTGGTTGCCAGTGAGAAAAGGAGAAGGTGAAGGTTCTGTTGTAATGGGAACTAATTCACAGGCAAGTGGAGATAATTCACATGCAGAAGGTGATGGTTCTAGTGCAAATGGATATGCATCTCATGCAGAGGGTCAATTTACTATTGCATCGGGCGATTTGTCGCATGCAGAGGGTTTTAATACTAAGGCCTATGGTAAAGCTTCACATGCCCAAGGTTCTTATAATTATGCTGATCCATCATTTATTGATACGGTTGGTGTAGGTAACAATAATTCTCATGCAACAAATGCTTCTGTAATATATGTTGGACGAGATGAGTCAAAAGAAGTTGATCCAAGTGATCCAAAAAATGGCTATCAGTATCTCATAGGCATTGGAGGCTATCAAGGTAGAAATATTGCAGAAGGTATGAAGAGTGTGCAAGAAGTGATAGCAGACCTTGAAAAAGGAGTGGCAGCAACAGAGACTATGACTGTTGAAGAGATTAGGGAGATAATGAGTGCATAGAAATAAATGATAAAATAAATAGTAACATAAAATTTTTAAACAAATCATTATGACAAAGTATTTAGACAAAGTAGGCCTTACAGAGTATACTAAGCTTATGAAGGCTCATGTAGCAAAGAGTACATTGAAAATTGGTGAATCATCTGGTACGGCTTATGACGGAGCAAAGGGTAAGGCAAATGCAGACTTCATCAATGGAGTGAAGAACGGTAACCTCGCTCTTGTGTCACCAGAAATCAGAGGCAGATGGAGTGTGTTCAACGCAGCTGGTACAGTAGTGGAATCAATGGGTTCACCATCAACCTCTCTGTCACTTGAAAACGGTTATCAAGCATCATGGACAGGCTCATTCTCATATCCAGCAGCAAAGGAAGGCCAGAAAGTTCCAACAAGTGTATCTGGTAATTGGACTGCACTTCCAGCAGCAAATACACCATCTGCAACATACAAAACCCCAGAGAAGGTAAAAACTGACACCACTATCTCTGCAACTATCGCAGCTGCCAAAACTGGTCTTATGGTTGTTGGTTCAGATGTAAAGCCTGCAAGTGGCAATGACACAAAGACAGCATCTGTAAGCGTACACTTCTATCATCGTCGTTACTTTGGTTTGGCTTCAACATCAAGTATAACAGCAGATATTATAAAGGGTTTGAGTAAGACAGACCTTAATAATTCACGCACAGCAAAGCTTGAAGGTATTTCGGCAACAGATGCTCAGTACTATGTAATAGCTTATCCAAAGATAATGGGTGAGTTGACTAAGATAGTACAGAATGGAGCCACACCATTGCTGAATGGAGGCTTTGTAAAAAGTGAGGTAACAGTGACAAATGCAGCAGGTGCTTCAATAGTTTACTTGGTATACCGTACAGTAAACCCAGGAGCATTGAAGGATAACTCATTCCTGGAAATAGCATAAATAATTGTTTAACATTAAAAACATAAAAAGATATGGCATTAAAACAAGCAAATACGCTGGCTCCAAGTAATGTGTCAGCAACAGGTTTTGCAATAACAGACGCACGATATATTGGTGGTCATAGATCTGTGGCAAGTTTAACAGAGTTGTATGCACTACATGACTGGCAGCTGCGTCATCCTGAAGAAACAGATACAGAACTGGCATTGGGTCAGCAGTGGTATGTTAAGGGAGTTGGTTTCTATAGACTGACCAATTGGGCTAAGCGTAAAACATCACTTGGCTGGACAAAGGTAATAGATCCAAATAACATTGACACTACACTGTTTCAGATTGTGTCTGCTCTTCCTACAAGTGGTATTAATAAGAATCGTATATATATTTTAGCTTCAGAAAACAGAGACCCTAATGGTAAAAATATATATGCCGAGTATATCTATACTGGTGATACCTCAGCCACCTATGATGAAACCAAGTGGGAGAAAATGGGTGAGTATACAACCACAGTGGACTTATCACCTTACATGAAGTTGGAGCAGAAGGGTGTGGCTAATGGTGTAGCTACCTTGGATGCAAAGGGTAAGGTTACTGATGGGCAGTTGTGGGATGCAACAAGCGAGAATCATGGTTTGATGTCAGAAGAAGATAAGAAAATTCTTGATACAATCAATGATGAACTATCTGTGGGTAAATACTCTGATGTATGTAAGTTTGATGATATATTTACACCCCTTATTGGGGATGTTGAAATACTTCAAGAATCACTTTCTGAGTCTGTTTTAAACTATGTTATTATCTATCTTACAACTAAAAATATGTTTGTAGCAAGCTATGAGGGTAAATATTATAATAATTGGGCGCATAGAGCAGAAACCTTTGGTGCTTCAAATACTCCAGTAGAAGGTAAATTGTATTTAAAGAAAGCAGGACAGATATCAGTGGCTGGTTCGATTGCATCACCTACTTTATATACAGGTGATAGTAAGGGTCTTTATCCTCTTGTTAATGAAAAGGATATTGAAGTTATGTCTAACGAAGATATTGATGCTTTGTTTACATAAAACATAAGTTATAACAAGTAAATAAAAGTGGTGAACTCTTCTTAAAGGTTCACCACTTTTTCTTTTCTTTATTCTATCATATCCAAATCTTCTACAGCCTCCTGCATTATCATCTCAATATTCTTATTCGCGAAGTCCACCTGCTTCTTATCATCGGCCCACTTCTTTCTCATCGTGTTCCAGTGTCTCATTCGCTTTTCCGCATTCTTGATGATATTCACCTTTCTTTGCTCAGGCGAACCTTCGAACTTTTCCAATGCAGCAGCATTTTCAATCCTCTTCATCGTAGGCACGTTCTTCGATTTCAGCTTGTCGTTATTGGCGATAGTCTGTTCCATATCCTCCTTGTAGTTATACCATTTGGCTTTGGTTCTCGCCATGCTCGACTGTTCTCTTGGAGTATAGAAGAGTGAGCGCAAGAATGGCACGTCGCCCACTTCTATCTCGTCTGCCTTGCCAGTCGTTGCCTTTGCACCCAAGCCAGCGGTACGCTGAACGAATGTGCCCATACCGCCACTCCACGAGCTATAGAAATGATTAAGCATTGACGGGTCTGTAATCCAGTCAAGAGCATCGTTACCCTTCATTTCCGGATTGCCAGGAGCTATGTTGTTAGTCTTGGCGTTCACCCACTTGTTCAAGTCTACAAGTCTTGCCGGGACATTATTATAGGCGTTCTGCCATGCCGGGTTAAGCTCAGTCTTATCGCCCGTTCGTCTTATTGGCGCACCCTTCCAGTCGTTGTTAAGCCACCACTCAATGAACGGAACTATAGCAGTAGGAGCAAGACCTTCAATAGTCATATCAACTCCATTTTCCAAGCTCTTTTCATAATTCGGATTATTCAAGAAGTCCGTTACCGGGAATAGCTGCGACATACAGCCCACGGCATCCATCGCTATGTTTCTCTGACTCTTCACGTTCTTGGCAAACGTCTGTCCTGCCGCCAAGTCGCCAAGACTATAGAATGCTCTCAGCTCAATGGCCAACGGCACAGTCACAAATTTGTTATTGCCCACATATATACACAGATTGTTTCGTCTGATATAGTCAGGCAACTCGCCATACGGATCCTTCACGTTGCCTCTGTCCTTATCATCCTCATTCTGTATAATAGCATTGTTGACAGCAGCCATAATCAACGCTAAGGCAAACGGGGCAGAGGTCATAGCAACAGCGGTACCCACAGGCGCACGTTTGATATTCTTGAACAGCAGGTTCGTGCTCTGAATGCCAGCATTGAAGAACATCGAGTAGTTTCTTAGGTAGCCAGCCACAAAACCGTATGTGTTTCGCCTTGCCTTCTGCCAATCACCCATTTCTCCGTTCTTGAAGCTCTTTATAGCATCACCCGAACCATGACGGTTGAAGTTTGTCGATACCTCCTTTGCGTCATACGCGCTTCTTGCTGCCGAACGTCCAAAGTCTCTTGATGTGCAATATGTGGCAAATCGTGCCATGTTCTCAGCCACCTCGTTCAGATTCTCCACGTTCTCGCCCAATTTCTTAAGCAGTTCCACAGCATTAACCACAACCTTCTTCGCGCCCTTTGCCGACTCCTTTTCCACAATACTCTTGTAGCTCTTCTCCATGTCGTGCATTGAGAACAACTGAACAAAGCCTGTCTCGCCGCCATTCTCCATGAACTCCTTGAAGTATCGCTCCATCTTCGAGTTGCCAAGCGTGCCCTCTCTGTATCGGGCATACAGTCCGAAGCCTACACCATTCTTGAAGTCTTTCATCTTCATGCTCTTCAATCTTCCTGCGCCCTCATTGTAGAACACATTCAGCGGATTAAGCTCACCATAATAGCGTGCCCATTTCTTAGCATATCTTCCACCTTCCTTTGCAGCAACATGCGAAGATGCAAATTCCATGTCTCTCACTATGTTTCTCATTACAAACTCCGGACTCCACGATGTTGAGGCCATAGCCATCCATCGTGTCACAGTCTGCAACCACTTTTGGCTTGCCTTGCCATTCTCCAGCATTCCGTTCAAAGCCTGTGCCGCTCTCGGATTGCCAAGCACCACAAATCTGTGTGTTCTTCCTGCTATCTTCACGTCCACAAAGTGTTGGCTCTTGTCCTTCGCTCTTTGGAACTTTAAGCCGATGTCCGTGCTGTTGCTCAGACTCTTAGCCTCACCCTTAGCTTGCTTGGCCCTCATGTCTGCCTCAAAGGCATTCACAATTTCTGCAACTTCATCAGCCTCGGCTCCTTCGGGAATATGCGGATAAGCCTCCTCCCAAATATCGTTACCGTTTCTGTCCGTGCCATTTTTTTCTACCCAAACCTTTGTCTCCTTCACAAGATTCTGCTCTCCGCTGTTTCTCACGAATCGCGCAAAGGCTTGCTTTATAGTGTTCTGACCTCCGTTTCTTATCGCACGGTTGCCCATCAAGCCAATCTGTGCCAATATCTCCACATTGCTCAGGCTCTTTCGTCCCTTGGCGTTCATCAGCGTCGTGCCGATATAGTTGCTTGGGTCGCCCATTTCTGTCACATATCCGTATACGTCCTCAGCGGTAGCCTCGTCAAACTTTCTCAACGGTACATACCAGTCGAACATGCCCAATACTCCGTCATGTGTAATTTGACTTATCAGTCCACTCTCATAGTCCGAATTTACAGAATAGTCTGTAGCTGCCTTCACCTTTTCCCAGAAGTCGGCAACTGAGCCTTTCTTCATGCTTTCCATGCTCGCCTCCTGGCTCATTACCTCGTCAATAGCTCCGGCATCATCGTATGGTGCTTTCTTGTCTGCAATACCCTGCAAGCCGTGCATACCCGAATAGTCATGCTCCTCAGCCTTGAAGTCCTTGTCCAAGTTCTTTACAATCCACTCGTCCATCTGACGGTAGTACTCCTTCAAGTCTATCTGTCCCGAGTCAAGCTTCTTTCTAAGGTCGTATTTTTCGCCCTTCCAAGCAGTCTCCAAAGCATCAATACTATTGGATTCTTCACTCTTCACTTTTCGTTCTTCCCTTATCTTGTCTCTCACGAACAGCACACGGTTTCTCTCCAATCCATGCTTTCTAATCATATACAGATTGAAGTTCCTTATTCTGTCCTCCACCTTCTTGCCGTCGAAGCTGTCCAACACGCTCGACATAGCCTTGCTAAGCGGGTCCATATAGCGTATTTCGAAGAGCTTGGATTTGTCGCTCATCTTGCCCTCCGTGATATTCTGCATCAGATATGGATTCATCGAGCTTGCCACATCTTCAATCTTCTTGATAGACGGATCAATAGCCTCCATCAGTTTCTTCAACGAGAGCATATTGTCCATGAAAGCCTCCGTAGCCATATAGCTATGACGGTCCAGGGCATAATGGTATCTGTCCAAAGCGGTAGCAGCACTTGGAGTCGTGCGGTAGTGTATCTCTCCGTCCGTTGCCTCCAGCCATTCCTCGCGGCTCATGCCCTCGAAGTCATGGCTCTTGCCGTCGTTGTCATACAACTCGCCGCCCTCAATCTTCGTGTACTCCGTCTTCTCATGCTCTATCTTCCACCTCACAGCCTCAGCTCTCATCTTCCACAGCGGACTGTCTCCATGCTTCTGCACATTCTTCGCAAGCCACAGCATATACTTCACGTCCTTTACGTTAGGCGAAACTCTGTAGCCTATCTCATGCAGGGCATCTGTCACCTTATTCTTAATGTAGTTCCAGAATCCCGGCTCACCCTTTCCGTCCTCTGCGCTCTTGGCGATAAACTCCTCGATAGCGTCATAGAATCCAAGGTGATTCATGTTCATCTTTTCCTTCACATAAGCTCTCAGCTCAGCATTGATAGGGTTGTCCAAGTCCATCCAAAGGTCTCTCATGTAGGAGTCAAACTTATCTCCAAGCAATCCTCTCATGCCCTTGTGTCCTACAGTCTCGTGCCAAACGGTTTTCTCCGCGGTATACGTGTCATGGATGTTCGGCATATACAGATGCACCTCGCCCGTCTTCTCGTCATACCAGCCAGTCACCTGCTTGCCTTTCTCTATGTCCTTGCGCACCTTCGGGTTCTCAATCTCCTCAAGCGAGTTCACCATCTTCACCTTACCTCCAGTTCTCTTGGCTACCTTCTCCACTGTCTTGATGATACGCTCGCTCATAGCATTCGAAGTCTTCTCAGGTGTTACAACTCCATCGCCTTCTTTTCTAAAGAAAGTCTCCCCATCTGTTAAATTTTTACTCTCATCAAGCAATTTCTTGCTCGAATCGTAGGATTTCTCAACTCCTTGCAGTAACTTTGCAGTTGAAATATAACCGTTGGTTGCACTGTTCAAAGGGAGACTGTCGGATTCGTTCGCTTTCTCGGAACCTTCCGACGTTATATTTTTAGAGTTGCTTGGTGTCGTGTCCAAAGGGGAACTGTCGGGTAACACCGCTGTGCCAGGAGCGTCAAGCAGCTCTATTTTTGTTACCTCATAGCTATGAGGTTTGTTTTCTTCCCCACCTCTGAACTCTTGCATAGTAGTCTTAACACGATACATCTTACCGTCCAGTTCTACTGCGCCATAAAGTCTATGTACTAAAACACCTTCACCATATCCATTCTCTACACCGCGTATTCCGTCTTCACCCTTTTTGTAATCCGGATGAATTTCTGCCTCGATGCTCTCATGGATAACATCTGTAAGCTTAGGAAGCACAGAAAGATGTATACCAAGTTCATCACTCTTGCTTACTGCGCTTGAAGAAAGGTATTTGTCTACGGCTTTCTTACTAATAGTATAAGGTGTGCCATCACGCATAGTGGGCAAATCTTGTTTGTCTGTTGTAACAAGGTTTTCTTTTGCCCATGCTCTTGCCTCTTCAATAGCTCCTTTACTATCGCCTTCAAAGCCATGCTTCTCAACCTCTACCACCTTCACCTTCTCCTTATTCAGATTAGGCATAACAATACCTTTCTCCTCCACAGCTCTGTCTCTCACAGCGTCAAAGTGTTCCTTGCTGTCTGAGAAGGTGTTGCCAAGCTCCATGCGGTAATGCACCTTGCTTTCTTCCTTTACCTTTACTCCAAGCTCCGAAAGTCTGTCAAGCACATCCTTTAGCTTGTCTGCCTTTACCTCGGCAAGCATCGTGTTTCCTCTTGTCTCAAAGTTACCGCCATCAACCATTTTTAGCAGCTCCTTATCAAGGAAATACTTGCCTCCCTTCTTGTTGCTCTTTGGAACACGAATAGTATAGTTTCGTGTCATTTTAACGTAGTCGAAACCTTGCTCTATCTTCACGTCTCCGTCCGAAGAAGTAATTTCTGTTATGCCACCCTTGTTAGATGGCAATTCAAATTTTTCAGCTACGCTATTAATAGGCTTCTCGTTGGCAAGGTTTTTCAGTTTTACATTACCAGATAACAAAATACCAGTTTTGACTTCACCTGTATCTGTTGTATATTTCACTAACTGAGCACCCAAGAACTCTGCCTTGGTGTCAATCAAGCCTTGCAGCAAGTTTCCGGTAATGATATATCCGTCCTTACGGCTCTCGTTGCTTGTCAGCTTGTCCCAGTTGGAGGCATCCATACTCAATACACGTAGATTCTTGTCACCCAACGACGATGCCTGCCTTGTCTGCCTGTCAATAATTCCTATAACATCAACCTTGTCGATTCCGAGTCCTGCTTTTCCGTTTATAGGGAATGTTATCTTTCTTCGTCCGTCCAATGTGGCGAACGATATTGTTGAGGCGTTTGGCGAGAAGTTGTCGGTTATCTTTATGTCTATCAGTCTGCCATAGCTGTTGCCGAATCCGCTCAACTCAGCGGGATTGTTCATGTCTGTTGGCAGTACAAATGCGTCTTCTGTGTTGAATGTTTCAAGCGCACGCTCAAATACGCCATACTTCGCTTTGAGGTTCTTCACCACTTCGTCAAGCTTAGTCTTCTCATCGTTATAGGCGTTTTCGTACTGATAGCCAGCAGTCTTTTCAATCTGCTCGTCGCTCACGCCAGTTTCTTTCTGACCCTTCTTTGCTTCCTTGATATACTTCTCCTTTACCTTTGTTGCAGCCTTAACGGCACGCTCCTCGTATTTCTGAGTAGCTTCGGCTATCTTCTTGTCAAAGTATTCTTTTGCAGCGGTTAGCTTCTCCTTGCGGTATTCGTCCCACGACTTGCCGCCCGTGAGTCCGTCCTGAGCTTTCTTTACCTCCTCGGCTTTCATCGGCTTTTTCAGTACAGCCATATTCACCTTCTCTATATAAGTATTGTCGGCAAAGGCATTGTCGCCGCCTGGCTCTGTACCTTCCTTCCAAATAATCTTGTCTAAGGTCTTAGCTTTCAAAGGCAACTCTGTTATCTCCAAGTCGTTTTCGCCCATTTCGTTCAGACGTTGTATCTCGGCTGCATAAAGGTCGCCTATCTCTTGCAACATCTTCTCTTGCTCTTTCACTTTCAGCAAAGCCATACGGCCAAGCAACTTGTTAGCGTCGCCTCCAGCCTCACTATTCATGCCGTCAGAAGAAGCTACCAGTTTCTGCGGGTCTACTGTTGATAAGTCTGTTCCATAAGACTTCTCCCATCCGAATGGGTCTGCCATACGTGCATACAAGTCAAGGTGCTCAGCCATGTATTCCTTCACTACCTTGTCTCCGTACTTGTTGGTAATGTCGGCTACTTCCATTTCGTTGAACTTGCTCTTCTGTGAGGAAGTGGTGTTTGCGTCCAATGATTTCAGCTTTGCCTTGAACATCATCAACAGTCGCTGCTCTGCCGGGATAAGCGACACAACGTATTCGTATGCGCCTCTTGCCACCTGTCCCGTTCTGTCTATACGTCCACGCATCTGCACCTCATCGTTCACGTCAAGCTGCTGCTGGGCAACAATCATAACTCGTTTTCTCTGGTCGGCATATTTGCTTGAAGCATGGAGTGATATACCAGTTGCCGCACTCTTGTTCAAGATTAGCGCGTCTATCTGCCCGTCGTTAAACTCTCTCGCAAGTTTCTTCTTGTCTGTGTCCGCACGCTTCACCTTCGTTACCGTGCCGTTCTCGTTATACACAAACTCTGTCTGTCTACCAGTCAACTCGCCTACCTTATACCCTGCCTTTGTCAGTTCGTTCTTAATAACGTCGATAGGCGAGAGCGATAGTCCGGTACTTGTCTTTCTTATCTTTTCTTCAAGAGCATGGTATGCCTCAACGGCATCTGCACCCAAGTCTTTCAGATTAATATATCCGCTTTCGCTTTCGTCCTTAGCGTTCTTGCTTGTATAGCGAAGCGTACCTTCAAGTCCTTTCTTTAGTGATGTGCCCAAGTCGGGAGCGTCCATTTCTTCGCCAAGCGCAAGGTTGCCCGTCTGCGACTCGTTGGTATTGTTCAATGCTATCACAGGCTTCATGCCTTGCTTCAAGTATTCAATAGCTCTTTCTGCTGCCGACTTTGCTTTAAGCGAGAGAAGCACTTGCTGCACAGTATTGAATGCCTTGCTTGCAAACGGTTGGTTCTTTATTCCCAAGGCTTTTGTGCCACGCTTTATGCCCATCGACGACTGCACCTCTGCGAGTTCTTCATTACGTCTGTCTACGTATGCGCTTACATAGGTTCTTTGGAAGTTGATGATGTCGTTGAACAGACCGATGATGCTGTCATACTGCTCGCGCTGTTCGGCAACAACTTCAGGGTCGTCAATGGCTTTCCAGTCAATAGTCACGCCTGTCATGTCTCGCTCGCGACGTATCATCTGTCCGCATTGGGTCAGCGCCTGACTCATGATTTCCTGTAGTGTGGCTCCTCCACGCTTCACGGCGTCTATCAAGTCAGATGCTTTCATTCCTCCCTGGTTCATTGCCGTTCTTAGCGCGTAGATTGGCATGTTGTCGGGACGCTTTGCGAAGGTTGCAGAGAAGAAGGTCACGTTCTTTGCCTTCTGAATGATGTGCTGGAAGTAGTTGCCTTGACCGCTGTCACCTCCTGCTGTATGGCTCTCGTCCAATATCAGATAGCCGTTCTTCATGAGCTTTTCTATAGCGTCACGTCGGGCTTGTCCGCTGATTGCTGCTGCACCAAACTTTTTGCCTTTGGCTAATTTCCTTTCCTTACGATTGCCATTCTCGTCAAACTCATATACACCGTTGCTTACTTGGCTGTATGTCGTCAGAACGTAATCATACTCCTTTGGTAGTTCTCCGTTCTTTTCTATATAGTCAAGCACTCTCTTTACTTCACTCTTTGAAGGCAAAGCAAATACTACGTTTCCGTCAGCGTCTGTAATGGCAGCTTCTTTTGCGCTTCCAAATACAAACGGTCTCAATTCTTTGCTACCTATGTCTACCAAGTCACGATATACGTCACTCAGCAAACCTGCTGTCTTTGTGAAGTATACTGGCACTTGTCCTTGTTTCTTGGCGTATCTGATAAGCGAAGCTGCCTGTCTACCCTTGCCGATACCTGTCATATCGCCGATGATAAAGGCATTGCCTTTCTTTGCCTGTTGCAAAGCGAGAGCTACTGAGTCTACTTGCTCTGCTGCAAGATGTGCGTATAGGTCTGCTTTATCGTTGTAGCCCAGTTCGTCAACCAAGAATTGGTCTGCATCACCCAGTTTTTCGAGGTTCTTATTAACTGCCTCTTGTTGGTCGGCAGGCATAACAGCTTTAAGAGTGAACGGGTTTTCACTTCTTGGCGTATAAGCAACCTTTTCGGCACTTAGTCCACGTACGGGTTTGTCCACCCGCTCCAATTGTCCCCGTGGTCTCCCTCCGTTCCCGGAATCGGTAGTTTCATCAGCATTTGGCTGAGTGTTAGGTCGTCCATTTCCTCCTGGTTCATTTCCTCGCTGCTTGTTGGTTCCAGTGGTTGGTTCCTTGCTTGAAGTAGGCTCTGTCCCTGCTCCGTTTGCTCCAGTAGCTCCATCAAGAAGTCCTCCATTTTCTCCTGGCTTGGTTCCTCCTTCTGTCCCCAATACATTGTCGGATACTGGTTCGGCAGTCTTGTCATGTACTCCTTCAGTACGAACTGAAGGCTTTTGTTCACTCGCTCTGCTTCCTCCTGCTCGTACTCCCTCTTCATTAACGTCAGCAACGCTCGGTCTATTAGGCTTTGCGTTAGCGTCTTCTCCTCCTTCTCCGACGGGAGAATCCATCCTTCCACTTCGTAGTATATCATCGTTTATTCTTTTATAAAGTTCGTCATAACTCTTCACGGCTTCCGCTCTTGCCTTGTCCTTAACTGGCGGATAGGCATTCTCGTCAAAGCGTCGTCCGTTAATCAATATAATGCGTGTCGGGTATGTTGTGCCCTGCTTTGCGTACAGGCTTCCATCCACGTTTATCACGTCCTCCACATTATAGTGGCTGTAGAGATAACCAAGCAGAGCCTTATCCTTTGGATTCAGACTTCCGTTCTTGGCGTATTCCGTCTTGCCGCCGATGATGATGGCTGCACGACCGTTGTCTTTCATGCTCTCCAAGGCATTGATAGCCATCTGTCCCTCCAATGAAGAGATAGTATAACCGTCATAATCCCTTGGTGTGGCACTTCCAAATGGTGGGTTTGTCACAACCACGTCCACGTCCTTGTCCGCAAACGGCTGTGTTCCGTCTTGGCTTGTTACGTTCTTGAAGCCTTGTCTCTGCAAGTTGGCAAGTCTCTGTGCGTCGATGTCGTTCACATGTACCGCATCCTTAGGCAAGCCGATTGTCAGCATTCCGTTTCCGGCACTTGGCTCCAATGCGCTCTTTACTTCCATTCCTGCCTTCACATACATGTCTGCAAGGAATGCGTAAGGCGCAGGTGTAGAATACTGCTGCTTCATCACTCGCTCTGAGTCACGCTGGTTGAGGCTCGGCTGGTTCTCATAGAGTTTCTTGATGCGTTCAAACTTCACGGCATCGTTGGTTGATTCAGAAGAAGCGATACCTCTTGCTTTCATCACAATGGCAACTTCTGCAAGTTCCTGAAGGTCTGTATCCTTAATGTCCTTCAAGCCATGTCTCTCTGCAATCTTTCTCAGTTCTATGATGCTCTTGATCTTGCGACCGAAAGCCAGTTGAAGTTTCACGGCATCTATAAACTTCTTCTCAGCCTGCTTCCTTTCCTCGGCAGTCTTGGAGTCACCAGCCAGATTCTCCTGATGCTTAGGCGAACTCTTCTCGTAGTAGTCTGCCCATTCCTTCAAGCTCATGCGCTGTTCTCCGTCGCGATAGCGAATGTTCATCATCTGCTCGTAGATGGCATCCACGTCTTCCTTCTTGAACACCTGGGCTACTGGAGCAAACTCCTTGCGCATTTCTTTCACCACGTCTTCAAGATTGTGCATACCTCTCTTTATTCTTAGGTAAGCGTTCTCTGCCATTGCGCTCACAAGCTTTGGCAGCACCTCAAGCTGTCTTGCGTTAAGTCCGATGAACGATGCCGACAAATCTTCTTTGCCTGCTTTCAGCAAGTCGTTCCAAAGGTCGTTAACCTTCTTGTTCGACGCTTCCACAGCTGCATCGTCTGCCTTTTGCTCAGGCTTATTCACTTCGCCCATAGCTTCTGCAGCAGCCTCTTTCTCTTTAGCAAACTTCTCGGCAGCGTTCTTCATTCCCTCAATAGGGCTTGCTGAGGCTTCCACCTTAGGAGTTTCGGTAGTTTCTGTTTTATTGTCCGCTTGCTTAGTGGCGTTTTTCATCTTCGCATCCTTCACCTTTTCATAGATGCTCTCATAAACGGCACGATGCAAATCATCCGTCACCTCGCCATTCAGATAATCCACCGCCATATCCTTGGCAATGTCGTTCACATCGCTACTCCTAATCTCACCCTCAGTCAAAGGATGGTCTTTCTTGTAGTTCTCCGCAGCCTTACCAATCGGATCAAACGCTTTCTCTTCTTTCTTAGGAAGGATTGAAAGCTGGTCCTCACCCGAATCCTTTGCCGATTCAAACTCCCTCTTCCATAACTTTTCAAGCGATTCAGCGTCTGTTACGCCCATTACATTTTGGTAGTCCAAGAAAGAAAACTTGTAATGCAATTTCGCATTTTCAAGTTCCTTGCCAGTCTTACCTTCCTTCAAGGCTTTAAGATATGCAGCCTTTCTCTGTTCAAATATTGCTTTTTCTTCTACTTCTCGCTGTTCTTCTCCTGCTTGAATGTCTCTATCAGGGCTTCCTCCATTGTCATTTTCGGGTTTGCCTTCCTTATCTCCCTCCAATGCTCCACCGTTTTCTTCGGTAGATACATCATCGAGATCCTTCCGCTCGAGTGTCTTATCTCCACTCTTTGCAAGTCCTTCTTTTCTTCTTCTGTCATTTATTGTTTCTCCTTCTCCTTCATTATCACGAATGCCTGTCCCAATGCTTGCATCTGTGACAACTCCGGATTTTCCTTCATTATTTTCTCCCACAGTTCCACTGTTTCCTTTTCCAGGTAAAACATCGAGATTCTCCCCTTGTTCCGTATTTCCACGTGAACCAAGTCCTTCTCCGTTTCCTTCTGTCGGTTCATTTCCTCCTGACGTTTCTGGTTCACTTCCTTGAGTGCCGCCAACATCGCCATTTCCTTCATTTTCTGAACGTCTTGTTTCATAGTTCTTCCAGTTTCTAAGTTTCAAAAATTCGTTAATGAACTCCTCCTTTGTAGGTCGGTCGCCGAACACGTCCAACTGATTAGCGTCGGCATAATGTGCCGCATTGCGGTTGTATGCCATCATCAAATCGCGGAAGTCCTCAGCCTTGCCGTCAAGCGCAAGAGCTATAGCCTGTGATATTGGGTCGTATCTGTCTGCCGCATTCTCGCCAAACATGGCAGGAGTGCGCAAATAGGCATCAACGTCACCACCTTGCTGACGTGCCTCATATACCAACTGCACAGCCTTGTCAATCTCGCCTCTAAGGGCATAGTCGCCAAGCTTCATGTTGTCAAGCACGGCACGTATGCCATTCAGAGCCTTCGACTTCAAACCTGCGTCTGCACCCATCATTCTGATAGTGTCCTCCGAGAACACGCTGCCCAACAGAAGATTTCTCACAAAGTCCTTGCCCGAAGCCGAAAGCTTGTTCTCGCCCTCGCGTAATCCGGCTACCTCGTTCAAGCCAATAACGCCCTTATCAATTAAACGCTTTAGTAATGAGTTTATTGCAGTAGGATTGTTAAAGAATGCGTCAAGACTGCCACTTCCTTCTATCTCGGCTGCAATGGCACTAATCTCGTCGCCTCCAAGCTTCTTCGAGATGGCAACTGTCTGCTGAGTGTTGCCCTGCGTCTTCTTCTCGTTCTTATTGAACTTGGCGAATGTTGCCGTGTCATAGGGTAAGGGTTCGTCGCTCACAAGCACAAGTCTTGGATGTTCCATTCCGCTCTGCTCTATCTGCTCTGCCGTGAAGCCGTAGTTTTCGGCATTCTCCTTCAACGCCTCGATGTAAGCTCCGTCAGTTCCGTCCTTGGCTGCTTTCTGTCCTGCCATAGTTCTGCCGTTACCGTCAACCACGATACCGTCCTTTGTCACTACTGGCACTTGGTCTACCGCCTGTCCGTCATAGTTCTTTGCTATCATGTCCGTCACTCTCTGAGCGTCCTTGTCGTTCTCATAGTCACGGTCGTTGATGGTGCGTCCTTCCTCGTTAACGGGGAAACCCTCGCTCTTCTTGTAGCCGTCATTAGCGTTATGCGAAGGAGTAAGGCTGTCTGCCTCGACAAGCTCATAGTGTCCCTTTATCTTCGTGCCGTCAGACAATGTGCGTGTGCGCTTGTTGCCCACAACGCGCTTACCGCTTTCAAACTTCTCGCGAGCAACACCTACATTACCTACTTCACCTACCGAACCTACACTACCTACCTTTTCCATTCCAGCCTTGACCTTTTTCTCAGTCATTGCCTTTTTGATGTTGGTATATAGCTCAAGTTCCTTCTTGGCAGCCTCAATAGCCATCTTCTTCTGAGCCTCAGCTTCCTTAGCGTCGTTCAAGTCGCCCGTGTAGTCCACCTTTATCTTCTCGGCGTCCTTCAGCATCTTCTCGGCTCTCTTTATCTGTCCGTCAACAGCCGCCTCCGCATTTTCGTCAAACTGCGAAGACATCCACTCCGCTCCCTGTTCCGCCGTCATCTGCGAGTAGTCAGCAGTCTCGCGACCCTTCGAGTCCTTTATCATCGGCACAGGTGAGCCATCGGCAAATGTTAAAGTCTCGTTACTTCCATTGCCATTATCGGATGGATTCTTTTTTTCTCCTTCCCCTATAGGCTTTACATCTTCATCCACAGGTACCGGTGCATCTTCCCCCTTCGGCTGTTCCCCTGGCTTAGGAAGGCTTAGAGAGGCTTCAGAAGGCTTAGTATAGGATTCTTCACTTTTCTCTTTTCTCTTTTCACTTTCCGCGTAAGCGGTAGAGTTCAACTCCTCCAACATCGTCTGATAGTTCTTGGCATAGTCCTCCGTCTTTTCCACATGGTCAAGCTGCACGTCCTTCTTGCTTATGAAGTCCATTTCCTTTGTATTCGGGTCAAGCACGCTAAGCATGTCGCCTACGCTTTCTCTTGCTCTACCTTCACTATCAAACGCAACATCGCCAGCTCCAACAATCAGCAGTCTGCCATTGTTGTCCTTCACAAACAACATCTGCTCGCCATTCTGCTTCTCGCCGTCCAGCTCGCCCTTGTAGCTCCAGTCTGCCACGTGCTTCTGAGTCGTCTCCACAATCTTCGCCTGGGTACCATTAAACATACCCTGCGTCTTCGCGTTCGCATTGATATAGTCAGCAAGAGGCGCAAGCTGCTCCTGGGTGAGTCCGGAATTGAACAGCTCCATATATATCTGCGGATTGCTCAGCCTCTCATTCTTCAACCTCTCATACTCCTGCTTAAACACATCGTTGCCGTCCATGGCTGCCTGCAACGCATCCTCAGCTTCTATTAGCTTACCAAGCACCTCAGCCACAGCCGCATTGTTCGGCTTCTCAGTACCAAGACCATTCTCCGCAACAATGTCCTTGCCCTCAGTCTGCGACTGCTCGGGATGCAACGTTCCTTCCGGGAACTGCTCTCCCTCATAAGTCTTTCGCAGCTCTACACAAGCGTTCTGCTCATTCTCGCTGCGCTTCAACGGGTCTTTATCCATAGCCGCCTTCATCTGCTCGGCAGTAAAGCCAAACGTCTCAGCTACAGTCTCCAATGTTTCTTGTGCCGCATTTTCGTCCTTTATCTGAGCCGCACCATAGGCATTGCTCAAACGTTGGTTTTCTTTCTTCGCCCCAAGATTGTATTTGATTGAATCGTATTCGTCGGCTGTCTTATAGCGGTTCTTTGATAGCAACTCTCCATAAAGACTATATTCCCCCACATACGCTCCTCTCTCGTCACGCTCTATCGCTATATGGTCCATCATCGGACGTGCCGAAGGAACCGTTCCCATAACCAAAGCAGAGAACTTAGCCTTTGTGTCCCAAGGGATAGTTTTATCTGCCATTATCTCGTCATAGGCAGTCTTCACAAACTCAGTGTCTGTGTCCTTATACGACTCCTCGCCTTTCCCTTTGGCTGCGGTCTTCTTTGCTCGCATCGCCCAAGATGTCAGACTTTCTTTTCTCGTCAGCGGATTGTCGTGTACGTCATATCCGTAGACAGACTCCTTGCGCTTCGGTGCAGACGCGCTTCCGAACAGCTGTTCTTTCTCCTCATTAGTGAAAGTATATCCACCAAAGGCTGCTCTCTGTCCGTCAGATGTCATAAGGTTTTTAATATTTCTCGCCACCATGTCAAGATAGCTTTCCTTCTTGCCATCCTTCGCATAACGCTTAGGCAGTCTTGCATGTGTCAGCTTCAAGGCTACAACATTAGCGCAAGCCTCAAGGTTTCCCTCTACGCTCAGCCAATCTGTATCATGTCCCTCTATCATCTTGGCAACATTACCACCCATGTGCATACCAACGCCTTCCATCGCCAACTGGAACACCTTGGCTGGAATACGCTTCACGCCACTTACATTATAGATTCCTGCACCTACAGCACCGCCAATGCCACCCATAGTAGCCCAGCTTGCGCCCTCAGAAAGACCGCCCATAGTCATAAGCTTCACGGTATTGCCAACAGAGGTATCATCACCCGTTGAGTAATTCTGAACAGCAGCATTCGTCGAACCATAAAGCACACCCGTTACACCTTGACTTACGGCTCCAGTACCAACCATACGACCTATGCGCCCTGCAAGACTCGTGTTAGCAATCCTTGCTGCCTGAGCCACACCATTGCCGAAAGCCTTGCCTGCAACAGCAGCACCAGCCTTGCCTAACACACGGAATACAGGAGTGTCAGCAGCAAAACCAATCGCCGTGCGTGCCACTCTCGCACCCATACCCGGCTTAACATAAGGATTTTCCCCGTTATCGGTCATAGCCATACCTTGCTGAGCATACTGTCTCTGCTTCTTCGACATCATGCCCATCGACAAGATAGTGCCTATCATCGAGTCGTTGACACCACGGATGATGTATTCTGCCGTGCTCTTAGGCATACTACGGCTCAGCTCGCTCTTGTCAAACTCCTCGGCTATCTTCGCCTGTAGGCCAGGAGCGAGTATTTTGCTTACGTATTCCTCCGGGGCCACACCATAAGCAGCCGCCTTCAGCTCGATATCCTCCCTTGTCTTCGGGTTGGCAAACAACCCTGTCATATCCTTCTCGGCTTTCTTGCTTAGCTGCGCTATCAGCTTGTCGGGGTCAAGAGCTTCGTTGTAAGCCTCACCAGCCCACATAGACGCGAATGGAGAAGCCTTGCTCAAAGCGTCTTCTGCTGCAACACCTTTAACTGTCGCATCCTTAAACATCTTTTGGATACTATTGTTTATATATCCGCCAAGCTGTTTGTCAACAAGCTGTCTGCTGCTTTCCTCCAACTCATCCTCCAACTGTCCGCGTGTCTTCACAAGGTTATTGTTCACGTTCTCGTTCCCAAGGTCAAAGGCTGGAGCATTCCTTCGTCTTATCTCACCCTCTGCATTTCTGCCAGCCTCTTGTCCAGCCTGTTCCATTCTACGCTCCAGTGACTTCTGTGCTCTTCTCGCACCGCCTACCATCTGTTTTACAGCACCCGGCTTTGTATAGTCTATAGGCATCTGCTCCTCGTCGCGCTTTCTAATCATATCAGCAGCGCGCAAGCCCTTCACTAGCTCGCTTTCCTTACCCGTAGTGCCACCGTTCCAATCATCCAATGTCACAGCATTCCTCTTCGGTGCTGAAACATTCTCAGATGCCGTAGTGTTCTCATGTGTTACAACACCACCGCCCCACTTCTCTTGCGCCACACTCTGTTGCGCGCGTCCAAGTGCCGAGCTATTGGGTTTCCCCTTTCCTCTTGTTATCGTTCTTCCCGTAAACAGATGAGCACCAAAGTCACCAACACGACTCGCATCCTTTACGCTCACATCGCCTCTTCGCCCTGTCTTTCGGTCTATCACCTCCATTCGAGCACCAGGAAATGCTTTTGCAAATCCCATCGGGTCCTTGTCATACGCTGTCTTGTCCACCGTATGCCTGTTACCTTTCGCATCCTTGAAATAATAATATCTATTGTCTGCCATATTTATTTATCGTGTTTTTATATTCTACTTCACATACTGGCTCCAGTCCGTACTTTTACCTTTGGCTGTACCGCCCTTAGCTTGTGTCTTCGGCTTACTGTCAGAACCTTGCCACTTGATAGGGTTCGCGCCCTTGCGTTGTGCCCTAATCTTATTGGCCTTACTCTTCAACACCGCCTTAACCACACGTCGAACCGTCTTAGACGTAGTGTTCACGCCACGCTTTGCCTTGTCGCTCGTCCGCACGTCTGCATAGCCAAAGCCGTCCCTAAACGTCTTCCTAAGCGACTCGCCACGGCTTGAAGCGTCAAGCAAGCCATAACTTATAGCACCCTGAATAATCTGACGTGCTCGATCTGAACTTGGACTCACCATCTTGCCGTCACTTCCCTCATATCCATTCATGGCACGGTCAAGCTCCCTCTGCTTCTGAGGAGTAATCATTCCAAGGTTACGCATCTCGTTCCAAACCTGTGCCTCTTGCTGTGGAGTAAGCTGGTTCTTGCTCGTCAGTCGTCCGTAAGGTGTAGCATAGCCGTAACCTCCATTAGCACCTCCAGAACCCTTAGCTCCGCTTCCGCTACCACCTCTTGCAGCCCTCGATTGTGCCAAGGCAAGTTTGCTCGCACTTAGTCTTTCAGTAGCTTGGTTGTGACGTTTGGTTTCGCCTAACCTCTCACCTGCCAACTTCAAGTTGCCTTCTTGTACCCCAAGCAAACCATCGCGATATGCCTTCAAGTCCTTAGCGTTCTGGTCTGCTCTCTTGTCAGCACTTTTCTTAAGCTCAACCATCTGCCCTTTATAAGCTCTGTCTGCATCTGCTGCATCCATCTTTATCTGCAAGTTGGCATTCTTATACGCAGCGTCAGCCTCAGCAGCAGCTTTTCTCGCACGTTCTGCCTTTCTCTTGTCAAGGTCTGCTTGCATCTCGGCAGTCGGACTATTAAACTTCTGTAGCGCAGCGCCCTTGGAAGTATTATAGATGTTCCCCATGTGTCGTATTGCATCAGCTAAAGTGGCTATGCGCATATTGTTTCTCGTCATGCGCTCGTCATAATCATCATCACTCTCGCCTTCACGCCTTCCTGGTCGCTTCTTCGACAATCCGCCAAGCCACTTAAAGAAACCGCCATCCCTCTGACTATCGTCCTTCTCAAACACAGCAGTAACACCCTTATCACCACCAACAGCACCCAAATCAACACCAACCAAAGGCTTAGAGTTAAGAGCGTAAGAGGATGGCATACTTCCCTCCATATTACTTGGGTTTGAAGTCTGCCACGATTGCTGAACATTACTGCCCTCATTCACTGGCTTACCGTAAGGCGTCCATCCTACATTTACAGGCATATTCTCAAACGTAGTAGGTCGTTTACCGCTAAACACATTAGCCGGTTGCTGAGGCTGTGCCAAAACACCAGGAGCCACAACACCAGGCTGTGTTACAACACCCTCCCTCTTCTCCTTATCGTCCAATACTGTGTTCATAATCCTCCACTTTTTTCTTCAACAAGTCAAACGCCTGACCGAGGGTATTGACAAACTTCTCTGCCTTTTCCCTACGCTTGTACTGAAATACTATCTCCTTGTTCAGTACAGCAATCACCTCGCACTTCTCTAACATGCGCTTAGCGTTCTTCTTCTTTATCCTCTCTATCACCTTGTCCTTATAAGCCAAAGCATTCTCGGCCGACTTCAAGCAACGCTCAAACATATCACGCTCCTTTGTCACACCATCAAGCGCCGACTTCAAACGCTCAATCTCAGCTGCTTGCTCGTCAACGAGCGAATCCTTCAACAAACCCGCAGCCTCCATCACACGATTAACGTCTACACCTTTCTTCGCGTTTATATCAATCTTTTTCTTTCCCATAGTATAATCTATTTTATTATTTTCCTACATGCGTTACAACGCTCCCTACACTCCAGTCACATTCTTCAACTTGTCCGAGTATTGGCTATACAAAACCTCGTTCTCGTTAATCTTAGGAACAACCGAGCCTCCCATAGCTGCCTTGGCTTGTGGGCTTGATACATCAACCTTGCCCGGCTTTGATGCCTTCCCCGGACCATCCAACGCCGATGCTGCACTCATCATCGCATTACTCATATTCTGAGCGGCTGCAGCCGTAGTCTCTGCCTGCTGATTGTAAATATCCTCTCTCTGCTTAGAAAGACTCTGCTCGTTCCTCATGTGCTGATCCGAAACACTCGCCTTTCTCGCTGTGTCATTGGCGCCAATATTCGCAATAGTATTACCCATCGTCCTATTTGCTGCCTCCTTTGCCATAGCTGTACTCGCCGCTGTTCCACCACCAACTGCTGCAGCTCCATCCGCCTTACGAATGTAATTGTCCTGAACCTCCTGAGCCCTACGCATCAAGTTCTGACCAGCCTTTGTATCCAGGTAGTCCGTATTATACTCCTTGTCATACCAAGCCTTCTCCGCATTCGTGCGATATTTCTGCTCGGCCAATGCTCTCTTGGCTGCCTTACGCGACTTAAGACCTCCAAACAACGAGCTACCTACACTCAAACCTAAACTGGCTGCACCAAGCAAACCTATCATCGGATTATTCGCACCCGACAACTCATTAAAGCCTAATGGCAACCTAAAGAATCTGCAAATGTCTGTCATATCTACTGTATTTTTTAATAACCATAACTAACATCCTTTCTCTCCAGTACCTTTTCCAGGAAATATACTAACGACCTCCTTTCTGTGGAGTACCTTTTCTGGGGAAAATGATGATGACCTCCTTTGAGAACAGTACCTTTTTATACCTATGCTTTTATCTACTATAATTCGCAGCCAGTACCTAAGCCACCCACCCCTTGGGGGCGTTCATCATCCACCTATGCCTCATCGCTTCCTTATCCTCGCCATCATGCTCTAACCTCTCCAACACGTCAGCACTCTAACCTATCCTCCCATATCACCCACCATGCCACATACCACTCATGCCACTATCGCCACCCCTCCACATCATCAAGAGCAATCATCTTTCCCTCGTATTACCTACCATGCGTCTACCAAAGCCACTTTGTAACCTCCTAACTCACTATCTATCAGTCATTTATCCCTTTGGACTATGACCCCCGAAGGGTCATGCTTCAAGTAACACAACATTTGGAAGTCGAAAAAGGCAAGGACAGAAAGCCAAAGAGCGCATCCAGGAACCATAAAGCCATTACAACAAGCCAAAAGCCACAAAAAGAAGCCATAGAAGTCCTTAGTAACGTCAAATTTAAGGAGAAAAGTAACACCTTTTTCCGTATTTCGTCATGTCACAATTTTTTACTTTCCCTCACAAATCCCTTTATCGGGCACTTAATACCAAAAATCGACATACAGACCAATTCATTTGGTCTAACCCCCGTAATTTTTGAGACCGAGAGTTGATTTAGTTCCGAGATAGAACAATTAAAAGGCATATAAATGTACGCACGAAAAACCACTTTTGTAACAAAAAAGTCAAAAGAAGACAAAACAAAGAGTTGCAAAGGTCAGTAAAAACGGCTTGCAAGTCGGAAAATCACGAAAAAACCACAAAAACACGTCTTATACGCTCAATAATGCGCACAAAGCACCTCACACGCATAGCACAAAAAAGCCACTCCAGTGAGGATAGAGTGACTTATACTTATATATAATAATATGAGGTGTTTATATATCTCTCTGTTATGGAGGAGTAAAGAACCATGGGGAGATAAGGGGGCTTGCGCCCCCAAGGGCTTACACCCTCCCCCTTGGGGTAACGCCTTAGACGAGTGGTTGCTAATATATTCTAATCAGCAAGGTTTCGTCTTCTAATACAGGTACTATGTGCCTAAATAATTCTATATCGCTACGTCTTGTACTCCATACCGTTTTCTTGTTTGTGCTCGTTACTGGCTCTTGTCCTAATACCCTACATATTCGACTAACTAAGATACCGTACATATCTTTTATACCTTCAGATGAAAAGTCAATATCTACAACAATAGACGAAAGCCTTTTGTTGTCAAAACGGAATCGAACTTCGTTTATATTATTAAAAACACCCTTTCCCCATGTAATGAAACCTGTTGAAGAGCCGTTACTTAGCTCATCTCTATCCACAGACAAATCGAGGTGTTTGAATCTTGAAAGACAAAATAAATACTCGTCTCCTAACTCAAATCCTAATACCCCATTTGGACGTATTCCGTCAATAGGGTTAGAATTAATTGCAATCTTTTTGCTTCCTTTGAGTACATTGTACACAATAATGATAATAGACAAGCCGATGAATATAGCACCGACAATTAAAGCTGTTTGATACATTGTTTTTATTTATTAGTTACACTTCTTATCTCTTCTACAATTGTATTAAACTCTTCGAGATTGTCGGCAGTATAGTGTATGCCATTGAAGCGGATGAAGGCTGCGAAGTCCGTATTGGTTTTCGCTTCTTCCGTTTCTTCTCCTAAGAGTTGTACGACAGACACGCCAAGTACTTTCGCTATCTTATAAAGCGTGCCTATACTTGGAGTTGTCTTGTTGTTTATGAGATTACTTGCCGTTACTTCTGTTACTCCTATTTGCGCTGCAAATTCCTTAGAAGACATAGACAAATGTTCTTTTATATGCAATTTAATATCGGTCTGCTTGAACGCCATATAATATTACCTTAATGTTTTAGTCTGCAAAGATAGAATAATTAAAGTAATATTTGTATTAACAACTGTGAATTTAAGGTAGAATTATATTTATTAATGTTAAAATAAAGGTAATATTTTATTAAAAGCTTGTTTCTGTTATAGTTTTACCTTAACTTTGCAAGCGTAATCAAGAGATTACTTCAACATTAGTATTAACAATTAAAACATACACGATTATGACTACACGAAAAAACAAGTACTGCTACGGTTGGAACATCAGAACCAATTACGGCTACGGATGGGAAGTAGAAGCAACATACGACAAGAAAGAAACATCCTATGCACAAGTTAAGAAAGATGCACAAGAATACCGTATCGCAGGTGCTAACGTGAGGATTACGGAGACAAGATGGCTCAACAACTAACAGAAGATAAGGAGGGGCGTTGCCCCTCCAAGGCTTCGCAAAACATTAATAACAATAAAACATACACATTATGAGAAAGTATATAGTTATCGACATTTGTAAGCAGTCGGGCAAGTACAACTTGCAAATAGTTGCACAGTATACCGACAGAGAAAAAGCACGAAACGACGCACAGCAGCGCAACGAGAGCAATACAGATAAAAAACATCATTATTACAAGGTTTATATAATATCACATCCTTTATTATCCTAACAGCTATGAAGAAGGTAATCTATAAAAAACGTCCCGCTCCTTGGAATTGGGGAGCGTTCGATGAAAAAGGTATAATATGCGCAGCTCCTACAAAAAAGGAATGTCAACAAAAATTATCTTTAATGCGAAAAAACGGACGCTATAGTATTAATAACAATGATTATGAAAATAGAATTAACTACAAAAGAATGGGGTGTCGTTTACTCAATCCTCAACAACGTTAACAACATAATGAGCTACGACGAAGATATGGAAGCATACACAGATGGCGGCAATTTTGTATGCAGTCTTGACAAAGAAGAACTAAAAGCACTTAGAAGAGTGCTGAAGAAACTTTAAAAACCCTATCCGCTGGGAAGAAACCACAATCGGAGCGACACCGACAGCGGCACAACACTACGTAGAATGCGGTACAAATTTTCGTTAGAATTTCCTTTGAGCCATCCGCCTAAAAATGACTGAAAGCGAAATCGAGAGGATGATACTCTAAACACAGCGAGAAAGGACGCTCTATTCCACCGACAAATCTTGGTAACGTCGTTAAATTACAAGACGTGAACCCACACGACAAAGTCCTGTGTGTCGTACGGCATTACGGCACGTTGAAGAAAACGTTAAGAGAAGATGACAACTTACAAACAGTCGGCAGCCGTGAAAAGTAAAGGCTTACATGTGGTTCGAGTCCGCACACGGCACTAACTTTTAAAACATACAGATATGATAGAACTTATAATTGTAGTTATGCTTGTCTCCTATATAGCTGGTATCTATGTTGGGAGACACTGGAGAGAGTTTACACAAGAATAAATCGGAAGATAAGGGAGGCTACCGCCTCCCAAGGCTTCGCCTAACTTAAGACTCATGGCACAGAAGACAAGAGTAGTAAATCTTACACCGATAGACGCTATACTGTTGCGCAATGTCTTTAATTGCTATATCGACAACAAGCGCAAGCAGCTACAGCGCAAGAACCTCGCACCGATAACACGAAGGTTTATCGATGATGATATAGAATGTATAACAGAACTCATGACAAAAATCTTTAACAAATGAACAAGTTATTAGTAGCAGCATTGTTAGCAAGCACAGCACTTGCAGCAGTATCAACAAAGAAAGCAGTAGACGCAGAGTACGATAGAGCACAGATTAAAGAAGATGTACGCCTACTTATGAACGACATCGACGAATACGGAGACATCGACACATACACAGGTTCAGACCACTTCGAACGGCTCTACAATTGGTCTCACAATCTTAAAAACAAAGAACAATGATAGAAGAAATAAAAATTAACGGCACACCCTTTTATGTTGGATTGGCAGATGTGTACGGTGGAAAGATGTGGTTCATCTGCAAATGGTATCTTGACAACGAACCATCCACTCGTAAATTCTGGACTAAGAAGGAACTCGAAAACCACTTGCGCACAATACCGAACAAGATTATCAAGCGTGAGCTACTCACAATGTTACACAAGCTACACGGCAGAGCAGTCTGTTACGCACGTTAGTAACCATCCGTTGGGGATAGAAACCATTTCGGAGCGACACCGACAACGGAACGAACTTAAAACATATAAAATATGAAGACAAACATTATTCCATGTCCTATCAATGAAAAGGACTTATGCAGCGACACCTTATTTGACGACCTATTTGACAATAGTGAGTACGTGGAACGAGGTAACAGATATATCGGTTTTATCTGCGACCAAGTCGCAAAGGTTGAGTATGACAACAACTTCGTTCACATGTCATTCGAAAGCACAATACACGATAGAGAGGCAAAGCAAATCGAAGAGTGGGCACGTGAGATAGAAGACAGCTACAACGAAAATCTGATAGACGAAGATGTACGGTTAAATGTACGCTTTAAAGTCTTTGCGAAGTCTTGCGATACATACTTCGAATATATCATCAACGAGAAATAACCCCACAGGCTGAATGTGGTTCAAGCCACTCCACTTCGATGCAAGGTCGGAGCAGCCACCAATATTAATAACAATTTAAATCATACTATTATGGCAAAGTACAAAGTATTGGTTGTTGAAACCTTAAGAAAAGAGGTTGTTATCGAGGCTAATAGCGCAAAAGAGGCAAAGGCTATCGCTAACGATATACGCAGCAAAGGAGAGCTAATCCTTACGGCTGATGATTTTGATAGCTTCTCAATCCATTGTTGTGAAACTTGTAAAATTAACGAAAAATAGAAGCACTATGACATTACAGGAATATCTTGAAACCAAGTTGGGTGAAATGGCAAACCAAGACCCAAACTTCCGTGAACGCTACAACGACAAGCAGAAGTCCATAACCGATTGCATCCGCTACATTACACAACAGGCACGCAAGCAAGCGGTTAATAACTGCGCTGCCATATCCGATGAAGATATACTTCAGATGGCAGTCCACTACTACCAGGAGGCAGACATCAACCCAACCGACGACACCCCAAAGGCTAAGATAGTGGCAATACCCAAGACGGACGAAGCACCCAAGCAAGAAAAGCCACAGCCTGTCCTTATCCCCAAGCCACAGCCCAAGAAAACAAAAAAAGCAAAGAAAGTAGACAACTCATTACAACTTGATTTATTTGGAGGAATGTAATATGAAACCACGCACCAAGACAGAACAAGAGGTCGTTAACCTCTCACACAAGTTAGGCGAGATAGGTAAACGTGACAACGCTCGCCTAATCCGCAACACATACGGCTCTTGCAAGTACGAGGATATGTATAACCGTTGCTATGCCGTTATAAATCAGTCTTACAAAGGTTGGCAAGTACTCAGATATTTCCGCATCGACCGTCACGGCAAGCGTGATATTTCCTATAACACATGGGAGGTTTTTCAACTATGGAACAAGGTAGGCGAAAAGCAGATACTCATAGCACGTCAAAGAGCGTTCCATTATTACGTAGACGCTTTCCTCCTTTCCTCCCCAATGGAGATACGGCAAAACCCCAAATACTGCGCATCATGGCTGCACTTCACCGACGTAGGCTTTTCCTATATGTACGACAAGTCCATCGACGACACATACAAGTATTGCGACAGTCTTATACCTACCAATGAGCGCAAGCAATGGTATCGTTTCCTGTCCGTAGACAAGTTTGCCGAGACAATCCTTAAGCAGCGTCACGAACTCGCCGAGTACATGCTTACTAACAACATACTTGACAAGGAATACATGAAAGCCATACGCATTATGTTCCGCCACAACTATGTGCCAATGAACGAAGGGCACACGGCATACAATCTCTACTTCGACATGCTACAAAACATGAAGTATATAGGTTGCGACCTCTCCAACCCTCATTTCGTGTGTCCCGACAATCTCATGCACACGCACGACTGGGCATTGCACGCTCGTCAGGCTCTTGAAGCCAAGCGCAAGACCAAAGCCGAGCACGAAGAGGAGATACAGCGCATCAAGCGTGCTATGGATAAGAACGAGAAGTACATCAAGGCTCGTAGCTGCTTCTTCGACATGACCATCAGCGACAGCCTAATCTCGTGTCATGTCCTACAGTCGGTAGACGAGTTCTACGAGGAAGGCACAGCGATGCACCATTGTGTATACGCCAACAAGTATTACGAAAAGCAGAACTCACTCATTCTTTCCGCTCGCATCGACAACAAGCGTATCGAGACCGTCGAGGTAGACTTGCAGCAGATGAAGGTAGTTCAGTGCTACGGTGCTTGCGACAAGTTCACGCTCTATCACGACCGCATTGTCAATCTCGTCAACAACAATATGGCTACAATAAAACAATGTCTAACATCTAAACAAATAGCAATATGACAAGAAAAGAAATCTACAAGTCACGCTTCCGTTCACTTAACACGGCTGAGAAGAAACGCATTCTCAGCCGACTCTTCCCAGATGGCTACATCGAATGTAAGGACAATATCCCCGACGAGCAGACTTTTGCCGGTTACACCGAGGATTACGGACTCATTGAAGTCAGATTTTCCCTGTTCGACAGCCGTATAGACATATCTCGTGAGTTCGATACCGAAAGGACAAAATGGCTGTTCATCAACGACATCACCAACAGGGCACTCGCTAAGGATAACGTCTATACCAAGAACTCAGTACAATTGTTTCCGTTCGACAACAATTCCCACTACTTTGTAGCGGACATGAACGAGCACAAGTTCTTCATCGGGCTAAACCAAAACAAATCACAAGCAATTTAAAAGAATACAATTATGAAAAAGAAATTCACATTCTTCTTCCCTATGTCGGGAGAGACCATAACAAAAGAGTTTAACCTACTCGCAGTAAAGGACGCAACCGTAAAGTATCTCCGCAAGCAGTCGGAGGTTCGTGGGGACATTTGCCTTGTGTCTGACGAGAAAGGCGAAATCGTGGCAATGGCGCACATCGACGACAACATGAAGGTGAAGTTCTTCACCGAGGACGACAGTGTTTCAGACATCAAAGCCATAGGGGATATTTCCCTTGAAGCCAACGCCTAATCGTAAATTTTTATTAACTTTGCAAGACAGGAAGGAGGAATCCATTATGAACGCTAAAGAATGGTGCATAGTAATAGTATTTATCTTAGCTTTGATACTTGCCTGTTAGGGCATAACCAATAGCGAGTCATAACAATCTTGTGGCTCGCTATTTCTTTCAACACCAAACACACTTAATAATATGAAATCAATAATAGTAATATACGACGACCTCCTCGAACTTGACCGCGCCGAGGTTGCCTATCAAGGTGAGACGCAGCTCAAGTCTATCGTCAAGTCGCTCATGGCTGACTATCCCGAGAGCGAGAAGGCAGAGGTCTACAACAAGATTACACAATCTCTTGTCTATGCTTACAGACGTGACAGCAAAGGCAATGTCTACGAGATAGAGCGATACGTCCGCAAGCGAGCCGTTAGCCACGCCCCTCGCAACACCGTCAAGCTATACACGCAGCGCATGACGTTTTGGATGGAGCCAGCTGTCTACGAGCGACTTGATGCGCTAAGAGGAAAGCGAGCTAAGTATGTTCGTGATGCAGTAGTCGAGAAGTTGGAGCGTGAAGGCAATCCACTTCCTCCCGACCCATGTCCCAAGGCAGAAGGACACCCCGACCGACGATACCACCGAATGTTCAAGAACTTGCCTCAAAGCATACGCACATACGATGCACGCTCCACCTACCGCTCACCGCTCACCATCACCAAGACCCCCGAAAATCTATGGCGAGTCTCCTATGGCGAATACTCCACCCTACAAGGCGCACCTTGTACCGAGAACAAAGACCTTCTCTCGGCTCTTGAATGGCTCGATATGTGGATTAAGAAATACGGCAACAAGTGGATTGTCGGCAAAGTGATAAAGGATGAGGAGAAATAATCTCCTTATCCTTTTTTTAATATATATCAAGAAAAAACGTGCATTTGTTTACAAAATCTTTCTAAAAACTTTCATTTTGTTATTATTTTCGCTATATTTACGTTTTTCTAAAACAATAAGGCTTATGTTACCCAAACAAACAACAGCAGAGGTGAGCGTAATACTCAACCGCTCAATTTTCTTCTTCTATTCTAAGGCTCTTCGATACGTGCCTGTTTCCCTCATGCTCTGTCATTGGTATGGAGTATACAGTTTTCACGACAATCCACGCGAGATACTCATAGACATTCGTGAGAACGAGGAATGTATAGCCTATCTCTACTTCATGGTCTACATCTTCCCCGTTGTCTTCATGCTCCCTGCAAGTCACTTTTTTAAGCTATGTTGGATATGGCGCATACCGTTCACCTACATCATTGGCACGAATGCCATACGGCTCTATTACGGCTCATGGCTCATAACTAACGAAATGTACGATGCCGACTTCATCCTTATCCTCATGACCTTGGCTCTGTATGTCTGTGCCATCGTACAGGTGACATGCCGCATCTTCCGACGCAACAGAACGTCTAACACTAAAACCAAATAACTATGAATGTACGCAACTTACTTGCTGACGCTTTCGATAGCGCAGCTTCACGCATCCGCAACAACTCTTGCGGAATGACAGACCAGGAAATGGAGTCTGCTCTTCACAAAATGCTCTATCTGCTCGACTCCGACCATCATTTCAACGAAGACAACGCACGTGCTGCCATCGCCCAAATGTACTACTTCTATGACGACACGCACAAGCGTTATGCACCGTTCTTCCCCTACGAGGATATACGTGCAGCTTACGACAAGATGTATCTTTCCTTGCCCGACGATTACAATTTCTGGGACTTCTGTGTTACCGTCAATCTTATGTACTCAAACCACATCGAAACACTCCGCTCATGGTTTCGTGACCGCAGCCGACTGCTACAAAAGTCTTGCGAACTCGCACGCAGCTTTCTCCTTGACGAGGATACCGACCACCCATCTGATAAAATTTGGTGGTATGTAAACTCTTGATGATAAACGAAAAAGCGGATGGTGTAGGGGTTTTGCTTCCCTCTCCATCCGCTTTTTGTTATTCCTCCTGTTTGCTTTGCTTGTATAGCTTGCACTTGTTGCGCAGCCATGACTCCAAGTTCTGTGTCTCCTCCATGAGCCGCTTCTTGCTTTCAAAGCTCAAAAGACTTGGTACTGTTGCGTGTACCCTACCAGTATATTTATTACGTACAAATATGTGAGTAAATACTTTACAATCGTGTTTGTTGGGCAATGGGATAATGCCGAACAGCTTTCTTTGTGAACAAAGATATATATATCCCATTAGGAAGACCTCCGCTACCTCCTCGTAGTAAATCTTCATTTCTTTTTCTGCTTCCAATATCATGTTGTCAACAGAAACCTTGGTGCCGTAGATAATTCTTTTCTTCATAGTGTGTTTGTTTAATGCTACAACTTAATCCCACGGTGTTTTGATTGTTCTACGCTTTACGTATCTCTTCGCCCACCACAAGAACAAACGTGCAGCGATATTGATAACTGCAAAAAAGAGAATCGGTATGAGCACTACCCACCACGACCAGTTAATCACTCCGCAGATTTTCAACACGATAAAGGCAAGCTGCAATGTTGCCATGAAAAAATCTAAAATGTTAATCTTCATATTATTTAAATTTTATAAATTTGTGGTGGTATAAAACCACCTTTATTCTTATTCAAAAATTCATCAAAGGGCTTCTTCTTTTTCCCTCTTGGAACTGTCAGAAAAACCCTATCGAAGGAAGGTTTGCTATATTCTCTATAAATATAATCATATTGATTATTGTAACGGTCACTAAATTTCGTCAGTTTTATGTTATTCTTCTTGCAAGAAGGATATTCAACAAGAACTTCCTTCTTAGCCTTTTTCTTTGCTATACGTATTTTCATGTCGCCTCCATTCTTTAATTTTAAACCTTGAGCAGCGGAAGTAAGTCCTATAAGGAACAAACTCCCCCTTGCTCTTTTCCTCTTCCATGCGCCTTTGGTAGAACATGGTCAGCTCACGACTCGCTTTCCGGTCTAACAGATTGCCGTTATAGACTCTCCATCTTACAGGATATTGAAAAATCTGCCTTCCCATTACTGTCCCCTTCCTTACCGCTTTGCTTGGCGAACACTTGTTGTATAAATTGTTCCAACTCCCTGTTGTGTCGTGCAATTCTTCTTTCCATTCGTTTTACTTTAATAGCATTCAAGAGGGACTGTGTATACTTCGGCAAACGACGTATAGCCTCATCAAGCCGCATGTCATAGCTTTTAAACCAGTATAAGACACGACGGTGTTTCACTTTTTTACCCTTTGAGGCATACATCCAACCTGCAAGAAAGACCCATCGTCTAAACCAATAAGGATAACGTTTGCGTCTTTTACCTCTACATTCCAGACTATAAAGCCCATAGAAGTCACTCGCCTTAATTATCTTCTTTGCTAATCTTGATTTCATATTATTTTCCTTCTTTCGCTTTATTGTCGAATACGTTGCCGATGACTTCCCAGCACAATAGCCGTCCACAGTCAACATGAATCATGATAGAAGTAGTCACAGTATTATCCACAGAACGAAGACAGAACGAGCCATGCTTGAAAACGACAACACAAACGTATTTCATGTTAACAATTATGCCGTTACCGCTATTACACACAACAATATCACCTTCGTAGACCTCATTCCCCTTAGAGTCTTTAAGGTTCGTAAACTGCCCTACAGTCTCAGGGTTAACCTCGTATCCACATACCATAGTGCGAGGTTCCAAGCCAGTGGTTGTGACCTTCTGATTATGCACCAAGTCACCATATCGCCAAGCGCCTGTAAAGACATCTTTGCCACGAAATTTGATTGTTCTCATAGTTTTTATTCCTTTTCAATTAATCGTTCGTACTCTGACATTGTGATTTCTACAAGGTCTGGATTGTCCTTGTCAGCTCGGATATTGTCGTCTAAACGGATAAAACAATGTCCTTGGGAATAACGAAGTCGGGGAAGTGCAAAGCGACTATTATTCCCTTCCCTTAATCCCAGCTGTTCGAGAATTTTTCTATAATTAGTAACTGCATTATATGAAGATAAAACAGCGCCAATAGCTTTCCCTTGCTTGGTTCTTCTGACAAGAACAATCCTTACATAATCATGGGACACATCTTCCTTTTTCCATAACTTTTTGTCAAGCCGTTCCCATGTTTCTTTGTCTACTAAAATAGACTCAATTTTACAAATACGTATCATTGTGGAGTCTGGTGTATAGCCGCCAAATTGTTTAAACTCAAAACCTACAGCTTCTTTACACCTTTTAAAATAAGCTTCAAGTTCTTTGTCTTCAGCTTCGCAAACGCTCTTGATGTACTCGTAAGCCTTGCTTCCTTCTTTTGCTTTGTATATCATTACTTATTCCTACTTAAGTTCTACAGGTTCATCATTCCAGTTAAGCTCTCGTCCGATAAGCTTCTTTATGCTGCCATTAGGAAGAAGGAAACCATAGGCTCCGTTTCTATCTTGTGGCAACCAATAGTTGTGCTCAACACAATCACCAGCCCACATATCAGGCTTACAGTTGAATATCCATTCACCAATATAATCTTTTGCTACCCATACCATGATTATTCCTCCTTAATACCAAAGGGTGTACCATCAGCAAATGTATATTTTTCTAAAATGGTGTCAAACGCCCAATATACATTCACGGCGAAATAACAGCGATCCTCCTCAATCTTACAAATAAAAGAATAAACGTCGTCTGTTTTATATTTTACCCACCCGAACGGCTCATGCTTTTTCATTTCCTGCCAGCATTCTTCTGCATTAGCAAATGAGCGGTACTTGGGTTCTGGCTTGATGCGGTATTCATGAGATTTTATATCAAATGTTGGAGTGGCGGTTTCTATCCATTCTCCAGGATTATATTTTGAATTACTTCTAATCTCTATTGTCTTGCCTTCTGCAAATGCCTGTATAATAGGCAGCAGTTCTTTCGCTTGTTTTCTGTCCATTATTTATCCTCCAATTCTTTAAGAAAAACATACACATCTGTAAATGTAAAGTTTTTCAGTTCTTTATATCTATTTACTATATCTTCTACAAGATACCATTTGTTTTTAATGATAACTTTCTCACCTATACGAGGAATATTATTGTAAGGGCATGTTTCATATTGCAATATGGAGTTTTCCTCATCCTCTTTTTTATAAAAAAATACATTCATAACAATCCCTCCATGTCAATTATATTCTCCATCATTTTTCATCCTCCAAAAAATCAATGTTAAGTTTATACTTCTCTTTTACTTTATTGAATTTGTCCAAGAGGAAAGGATTTTGCAAGATTGCGTCCTTTACTTTCTGAACTGTTCCATTTTCAACTAATACGATAGTCTTACTACCTGGGCGTTCATCATCTGGAGAATAAGGGACACCGAAACCAATATAAAGAATACCATTTGTTATATAACGGAAAAAAGTTCCTGTAGCTTCATTTAAAAACTCGTCAGTTATGATTCTGTCTATCTTTTCAAAATCCTTATACTCTTTTCGTGTAAGATGAAAGTTGATTCCCAAAGGATAATGCCCAACACAGCCATCAGTACCGAAGTATATTATGCGGTTTGGCTGCTTATTATGTTCTACTGGTTCAGATGTTGACATAGTTACAAATTTTCGATTTTTTCTATAAGTTGTTTACGTGAAAGTCCACTATAGTAATATTCACCATGTACTGTTAGGACGGAACTATTTCCACCGCACCAATCATGGATTTCCTTGATGTCTGATACTGGAATACTAACAGTATCGCGTGTATCAGAAATTACTTCTATAAACTTCATTGTTCTTCTTCCTTTCTTGGTTTTAAATTTTCACAACGGCATGTTGCTTCTCCGAAATTGATATTGGCAGGGAAAAAGTGATAATAACTACAATATCCACCAAATAGGTCCGCATAAGGACAGCACGGACAATCCCCTTGTATTACATTCTTCATCTTTGTTTATTTATCTCTCCCTGCTGTCACCAGGGAGAGGAGTGATTAAATTTAAAGATTACCTGATGTTCCATCCCAAGAGTAAACAAACTCTCCTAATGATTTCCAACCTAAACAAATTTCTCCATGTTTTCTATAATCACAAGTATTATAGCTTTTACATTTAGAGCAATCTGGCTTACTCATCTACAACCTCCCAATCTTCCGCAAATACATCAGATGAGGAAGTAACCCAAGAGTCTGCTCTTCCATCTGGGTTGATGATAAGCATCTGATTGGTGTAGTCAATGTGAGGACTCTCACGACTCATCAAGATATTCTTGGCAGACTGAGGAAGTGACTGCATATTAGGAATGATGTCGGCTTCAATGTGTGAAGGAACCTGCTTCACAATAAATAATCCTTTACCATTCCATCCCTTGCGTCTTACTGCAAGACCTGTCTTCAAAGCTTCTATTACCTCTCCGAAGTTCATGCCTTTGACTTCATGAGTACCAATGTACTTTTTTAAATTTAAATTACATTTATCCATATTACTATTTGTTGATATCCTTTGCAGGATGATTAATAAATTATAACACAATCATCAAATTTTGATATATCATTAACCTTTAGAGGTTGCTCATTTTCTTGTGTATCATGAGAATATGGGAAGTGGACTTCCATAGTTTTATCAGCTACCTTTGATAATTTGTTAATCAATTCTTCTACTGTCATATTCTATTTATTTATGCCTCAAAAGAGTTAAACATCAAACTATATAAGACAAGCTGATACCTAATATGCCTGCTCCTAATATCATAAGTATAACTCCTTGGAGCATATATTTAAAATCCTTTAAAAATAAATATACTCCAAATATAATCAATACTATACCTATTATAAATATTACTTTCATACTTCTATTTATGCCTGAGGACTGTTAATCACCATATTTATATAAGTCTTCACTACTGGAATCATATCCACAACAAGGACATACCAACCCGTCAATTATAACGGATTTTTTACACTTAGGACATAAACCTCTGACTTTATTAAAGGCTTCTAAAGCATATTGACAAGCTCTCAAGTATTCCAATTCTTCCTCGTCAGCTTGGTTGTCAATAAGTGCCTTATATTCATCTTTATCTAAAACTACAACTTCTAATGCCATATCTACACTTCTATTTATATGTCAGAAAACAGTTAAACATTACTTTCATATTTTTCACAACCCATATCCTCTCCAAATCCCAAAGTTATATGACCTTTGAGTTTACAGTCCATATTTCCTGTGCTATAATAATAATGTTCTAAATACTTGCATCCAAAACAAACTAAATCACCTCTCATACTATAACTACTTTTTAATTGTTTTAAATTTTGAAGTTTACATTGTTATCTAATGCCCAAAGAATATGCTGAAGTTCGTGGACGTACTTGATAATCCTTACCTTTACAAATAAGAAACGCAAACTACCCAAGCCTACTTGGTAGCCTTTACCGTCACCCAAAGGCTTTAATCCTAATCTGTTTTTTGCATAGACAACAGTGTCTTCACGCATATTAAACCCGTTTTTTTCGAGAATTTCGGGAGTTAAGGGAATGGGTAAGAGACTCCCACAAGGCATTGGATATTCTGTTTGATTTTGCTTATGATTAGTAAGGCATAAACACACACTACTTCTGTTGTTAATCAATGGATCTTTAGAAATTATTTGAGTCACCTTGTATGCGACATCTTCCGGGATAAAATTAAAGAATTCCATTTTTCTTACTCTTACGAGGTCGCCTATTCTTAGGTCTTCTGCTTTAATCATTGTCTGCCTCCTTTCGGTAATAAATCTTCGACGTAGCACCATTTGGTTATTTTGCAAATTTCTACCCAGTTATTCCACGTTATAGGAGGAGCGAGAATATCAGTCCCGTATTCGACATTCCCTTTATAGTCAACAAATCGTATGAGAATACATTTGTCTGACTCAGGTTCTTCGCTTGCATCATGCCACAGATTGTCAACATTTATGTATTCGCATAATTTCCCACTCCCACCTTTATAAGGAACAGCATTAATACGAGCATCTGCTACACCTTCAATTTCACATTCGGCAAGTTGAGATTCTTTTATATAAATCCTTTGTGGTATTCTCTTTTCGTCTATCATATTATTTTTCTCTGATTTTCTGATATTGTTTAATGAATGTCTTCTCCGTTACCCACTTGCTGTAGCTTGTGCGGTAGTAGCACTTTGGCTTGCCACAAACAAAGCCGTTCTTGTCGCGAGGGGTATTTACGCTCTTGTATATCTTGGGGACAATGTCGGTAGACTGGTATGCCGTGACGTATTCGTCCTCGAAGGCTATGTGTGCGGTCTCACGGAACTTGACGTTTTCGAGAGAGAAGGGGCAGCTCATTCGCTGCCTCCTTCCGTGTATGGGTCTGTTGTGCCAAGCAGGTGTTCGTTTGCCTCGTAGGGGATGCAGTAACGATAATGGGTGTTTATACAAACATAAGGATAGTATTTATCATCCTCATTATAATGTGAGAAAAAGTTAGCGTACCATAAATCTCCTTCTTCGTTCCTCACAAGCACCTTGTCAAACGGCTTGTACGGACATTCGGGCTTTACAGGCTCTACTTGCAGAGTGTCGGGATTGTACTTGCCACCAAAGAACTTTTCCATGTCGGAGATAAATTTGTCACGTTGTTCGTCACTTGCCTTGACAAAGTCATCTGTAGAAAGGACACTTTTGTCTCTTTTTGCAAATCCCCCTTTTTTTAATTGAAAGACAGAAGCTTTGAAAGAGGTGTAAGAATCGTCAGTCCATTCTTCGACAAGAACTCCACAACCATTGAATGAATGTATAGCCACGTCCCCTCGCTTGAAGAACTTGCTCCAGTCGCGCATTTCTGAGGAGGGAAAGAGGATGCATTCTGCAGAGTGGTATTGTTCATAAAGTCGACCATCTGAAGTAAATGTACCAGTGCTATCAATACCAATAGTTATATTTATTGGATATGTATAATTACTGTTCACTTTCAAAAGTTCTATCTCGCCATATATCGGTGAGTACAGCTTCATCCCCTTCGGGCAGTCCTTCAATATCTCTGCTATATTAATCTTGTTTTCCATTGTTGTAATTTTTATTGTAAAACATTTCCGTAAATTCTATTTTCCCGTTGGTATTTCTTCGTCAGTTCCATGCGTGATCGAATCATATTGTCTGCAAATCTGCTTGTACACCAGCTTGCGCCATTCGTCAGCAGACTTGCCGTTTAGACTGTCAGCATACTCTTTGATAATAGTCAGAGCCTGATATGCGCCAAAGTAAGCACTATTTAAATTGCTCTGATGTATCTCTTTTTCTGTCACTCCACCAAGAAGGTGTATGAGCCATGTCTTGATTTTCTTCTTCATAGTTGTATGTTTCGTAGGATGAAAGGTTGTGAGGATTGAGTCCTTAGAAGATGGACTTTGACTAACTTGTGTACAGCACGTGGCTGCGCCTTGTTAAAATCATTAACTATACGACGTTCAAGTTCTGTGTGCCATACAGGTTTATCTGTGCCAGGAAGAGTGATTTCGGCACGGACTCGCTGACCGTTGTCAAAAGTGAGGATAGCTGTGCGCTGCTCACGAGGTACAAATGGATTGTGTTTCATTTCGCACTCCTTTCTGAAGATTGTATCGTTTTGTTATTTTTTACTTTGATGTTTATAGGAGTATCTTCTTTGAAGTATTCCCATTGTTGTTTTTATCGTTTCTTTACATTCTCATACAGCTCCACGATTTCCTCGTCTGTCAGCTCACCTTCCTTGTCCAGTCCATACAGAAAGAATTTCTCCTTTGATATGGACGTCACACCTGCCTGTGCTGCAAACACCGATATACCTCTTAGTGTGCCCGTCTTGCGGAATATGTCCACTATCTTTCGCACGTAGGCGATGAAGTTTTGTGTCTGCTTGTCGTAGACAATTCTGCAATCTTTCGTCGGCTCATCTTTGTCTGACGGTTCTTCTGCACTGCTGTCAAACAGTTCCTCTATAGCGCCGATATTCAACCCTGCCTTGCGCAATTGGTTGCCGTACGCCTTTAAGCTGCCGCACAGTTGCTTCACTACCTCCACCGTATAGCGTGCTCCCTTCAGTTTCTCATACTCTTGGTTGAGATTGTCGTACTGTTTTTTTAGGTGCTTGTATTCGCCCTCAATGGCGCTTTGCTTGTTCTTCGCCTCCATACGCTCAAGCATATTGCGATAGAGCACGTCCTTCTGCTCTACGAGCATGTTCAGACGTTCGTTCTCCTTTTTTAGCTCATCGCGCTCTGCCACCACCTTGTCGTAGTTGCGCAGTATTATACGTGCCTGGTCTATAGGCGAGAGGTCTTTGTTCATTGTTGCCATAATTGTAATAGTTTTATTGCTTATTGTTATTCGATTCTACTATGCAACTCAGCTGTTCCACCTGTTGCTGCAACTTAAACATCTCCTTGCTCGCATGGTCTCTCTCCATTCTTGCCTCTGCTACAAGTACCGAACCTACAACCACGCTCGCTATCAGCACCACTGCTACGCATACCCACGGCAGCCTGTGTGCAAATGTGTTCACGTCCTTACAGGCTCCCTTGGCAAAAGCCCAACCATACTTCAATGTGTACATGCCAGCCTCCTTCGTACTGACATTATCCACAAAGTCTATTCTTGTTGTCTTCATATTTCTTTATGTTTTAGTTATTTTCTTAATGATTTCCCCCTGAACACGATTTTCTTAGTTATCGCCCTCAGTCTGTCTACGGTTCGCTCCCCATATTTCTCCACCATCTTCTCTTGCGACAGATTGGTCGAGAACATCAGCAGCTTGCCTTTCTTCTCCGCCTCGTCTACAATGTCTGGGAACCTGAGGTTTCTGTTGCCATAGCTTACCTCCACCGATTCCTTGCCCACATCATCTATATATATAATGTGTTTCTTCACAATGTCGTTATACACATTGTTCATGTCCTTGGCGTCATACAGAGTGATTATCTTTCTCGGGAAGTGATAAAAGTTAAACAGCACCGGGAGAATCTTTGCGCCTATCAGCGTCTTGCCTCTTCCACACTCGCCACAAAGCCACAGGCCACGCCCCTTGTTGTCCGTCAGCCATTCCGCCACTTCCTCGTATTCCGGCTGCCATACAGCGCCCTCACCGCAATAGTATTTCAGCCCGTTACACAGCAACAACTTTGCGTTGTCAATGTGTATGCTTACCTTCTTCGGCGACCCAAAGAAGCCTGTACCTTGCAGCGCCAGCTCGTATTCCTCCCACACGGTTTTTATGTCTTTTCCTACCATGTTTCTTCGTTTTTAAATTCGTCCTCCTCCTTATGATACACCATTCCGATGTCCTGCGAAGCCTTACGCGACAACTTCCTCTCGTCATCGTTCCGCTTCCACCTTGCCAGTCTCTTTGCTATCTCAAACGTCTTTTCCTTCTCAAAGCGCATCTTCCTTCCTCCTTCTTTTACCTCTGTCCAATAGTCGTAAAACTCTGCAAGCATCGGTCTTGGGTAAGTTCCGCTGAAAGGTTTGAGCTGCATTCCAAACGCCAACTTTCTGTCTTTAAGTTCCTGTTCGGGTGTCCGTTTGGTGTCCGTTTGGTGTCCGCTGACGCTATCTAACCCCTTGGGTTTCAGCGTAATAAGTGTCCGTTTGGTGTCCGTTTGGTGTCCGTTGGTATACAAAACCTTAAGATCATACAGTTCCATGAGATACCTGCTTGTCGTTGGTCTTGTAAGTCCAAAGCGCTCGCCCAATTCCTTCATTGACACGTCACATTCACCAGCCTTACCGCATTTTCTCTTGATGTAGATGTACATGCCTATCTTCACCAAGTCAAGGTCAAGTATCTCATCGGGAATAGTCATATTACAGCTTCATCAGATTATACCCGGTCACCGCATTAAACCACCGACCTTGCCACTCTCTTGTGTCAATGCTTATGTCGCATCCAACAGCGTCACCATTGCCAAGTTGGTTCACCACGTCTACTTGCGCACCTCTAAACGTCACCACTATATTCTTCGGATATTGCAAGCTCGTCACATGCTCTATCACCACCTCACGTTCTCTCCACTCTCTGCCCGACTGGCTTATACCGCTCTTCTCGGGCAGAATCTTTATTATCGGTCCTTCTATATGTATCATATAATTCAAAATTTATTAATTCCTCATCGCCAAAGGCGACAATTCCTAACTCCTAATTTCTAACTCGTAATTCCCTACACCCACCCTGCGCCACCGCTCGCCAGCTCTGCCTTTGCGCTTCTCAGTCCCCTCTCATCGTCTTTGTTCGGTATTATCACCTCGCTCATCGACGCATAATCCAAGAAGTTCCTTATCACGCTCGACATTTCCGCTGTAGTCAGATAGCACAACTTTTTCGGCTTCTTGCTATCCTCCGCGAGAAATATATGCGGACACACGTCCTGCTGTATCGTCCGTAGCACACTATAGAAGGTCTCGCCCTGCTTGTATCCGTAGTAACTGATTATGAAGTTCAGATAAGCCATCTGCTTGTTTGTAGCCACCTCTCTGTGCTTCACTATGTCTATTGCATACCCACAGTCGCGAGCCTTGTCTATCTCTCTCATAGCAGCCATATACTGCCTTGGGTCATTCAGCCTCTCAAAAGTCGCCATACCCCCTTACCCCCTTTCAAAATAATTCCGTTATTAATATTGGAATAATGTCATTAAAATGTTGCCATTCTTCAAGCAACTTCTTTAGATTTTCTCTTTTGACTTCGTTTAAGCGTTTCTGCTTCCACTTTGTGTAGCGTCCCTTTATAACAAATTCGTCATAAGGGATTATCAAAAATCCGCTTGTCGAATGTCGCACATGATGCTCAACGTACTTCGCTGCCTTCTTTATCTTCCGCGGTACTCTCATGTAGCAAATCGTTTTTAAAACGCATCATTACCTCCTCAAAACTACACTCCTTGCTCTGAAGGTTCTTGACAAAATCTTGTAGCGCATCTACAACCTTGTAATCAGAATCATATTTTTTAATAAAGGCAGAATCCTTTAATATGCAATTTATGATAAACTTTAGTGCTTCTATCACACGTCTATCACAACTATTCCGCACAATTTCGTTATAGTCCTTAACGGATATTGTTACCATTGGTTCCATAATTCCTATTTTTAAAGTTCATCAAATTCTTTTTGCAAACGCTTCTCTGTCTCCACTAATAAATCAAGGAGTTTATTTTTAAACTCCCTGTCGAGTTCTAAAAGTAAATCAATGCTCTTCAATGCCACTTCTTTTGGTCCCCCACTAATAAATAGATAATTAGTGTTTTTACAAGCATCTATACACCTACTCTTAATGATAGCTTTTTGATATACTTCTACTTTCATAAATTCCTCCTTTCTTACATTAATACAATTCCCAATCCCTTCTTCGCCACCCATGTCGGCACACCAGTCTGTCCCGCCACCGTCAGCTCAGCGTGTTTCTTGTCCAGATGTCTCTCGCTCGCATGAATCAGCGTTATAGTCTTCGCTGTCTTCCCTGCATCGCACATCTTCAAGTACTCCACACAATGCTTCAAACTCATGTGGCTCAGTCTTACTCTGTCTGCCATCGACGGTATCGTCTTACCCGTTCTCACAGCTTCATCAAGTATGTCGTCCTGGTAGTTAGCCTCAATGAGATAATGCGACACTCCCTTCACCACTTGATGCAGGTTCCAGCAGTCCGTCGCAAACATCAGCGTCCCCATTTCCTTATGATGCACAAGATAAGCGAAGCATTCCACGTCATGCTCAACTTTCAGAGGCGTTACTCTAAAGTCTCCCACTTGGTATGTCTTGCCATGCTCCACCGCCGTAACGCCAAACTTATTGTTCTCCTTTACAGCAGCTGTCGAGTATACGTCTATCCCGGCACTTGTAAACTCGCGCACATACTTACAATGGTCTCCATGTTCATGACTTACTATCATGCCACGTGCCCGACTTCTTTTAAGCCTTCCAACCTCTTGATATTCTCTCAAATGACAGCCAGCCTCAATCAGAAGCTGGTCGCCATTCTCTGCTTCGAGCAAATAGCCATTGCCCTTACTCGAACTGCCTACGATGCGTAGTTCCATTACTTAAACGGATTATCGTCCTCTGCAGCCGTGGCAGCTTCAGCGCTTGCAGCGCCATCATTCACCACTTCTCCCGTCTGTGCGTCCACGTTGATCACCTCCTTGGCTTCCGCGAATCCATTGTCTCTCGTAAACTCCGAGGGTATCGCCTCATCCATAGACTCAATTTTCTGACTACTCTTGTCGTCAACGGACAATTCTCCCCATTTCGAAAGCAGTCTACGCAGTACGGTCTTTAACGCCATGCTTTCAAAATTCTGAAACCATCCAACTCCATCATTGAAAATCAATGCGGACTGTTTCAGGGCAATCTCTTTTAAACCATTTGCATCTATATTACTGTATTTTACTGTTGGAGCGAATGCCTTTGCATAGGCGCATATTTCGTCTATTGTCATGTAAAGAATTTTGGCAAATCCATCCTTCTTTCTCATATAAGCGAAATAGCCGATAGGCGTGTTACTTTTTTTGTTTTCAGTATTCAACTGCAGTTCTCCAGTTATTTTATTAAAGCAGCCGTATTCACCTTCATATACGACGTCCATGTTAAGGGTTTCATATTTGCCTGTACGTAAAGCAAGGTTGACATAGCCCTTCACGCCAATTACAAGTGAAGGCTTTAACTTACCCTTACTTTTGAAGGGTAGAATATAACACTGCCCTAATTGTTTGTTTAGCGGGAGTCGCAACGATGCAGCCTTGATTGCTTCTGCCATAAGTTCATTCGGATCACATTGCAACAGGGTTTCATCACTTGTTACAAGCTCCATGATTGAGGTCGCAAACGCACCTGCATTCTCTTTCAATGCGTTTTGCATTAGCTGCTGATAGTAATTGTTTTCTGCAACCTTCTTGAATGCAGCTACCGCCACATTCTTGTTTGATTTTTGTGGCTGTTTAGCCACCGCTGTTGTTGTCTGTGTCATTTTTCTATATATTTTATCAGTTCTTCTTTACTTTTAAACACGTGCTCCTCCTTTACGGGAGGAAACACGCAAAACCTATATTGCACGAATGGCTTTGATGTACCAAGCACTTGCACGTCCACTCCTGTTATCTTGCAGCATTGTGCTCGGTAATCATCCAGAAACCACACCGCTTCACCGATATTGTGCTTAGTCTTTATGTCCATAGCGCTCTATCGTTAGCTCCTTGTCTTTTGTCACCATCAGTCTTATCTGCTGTCCTCCGTCATACAACGGATCCAGCACCGTCTCGGCATTGTCTATCATGCAAGGCACGTTCACTTGATAGTATTCCTTCAAAGCTCTCGCGATATCCAGTCCAGCATTCATCTTTGCAGCTGTGTTCGAGTCAGAATAGGGCACACCGTCCACCGAGCACTCACACCAAGGCTTGTCTGTTCCGTCCAACTGTCGTCTGAACATCGACCACTTCACCAGTCTAAAGTGTTTGTTTACGATGTTCTCCATTGCCTCGCAGGCCATCTTCTGGTAGTCGCTCACGGCTCCTATCTTGTCGTCAAGCTCGTCAAGCTGCTCTTGCCATACCTTTCGGTCGTTCTTCACAGCCTTTATCTGCTCGTTCACCTTATCCCATTGTGTCCTTACCGAGAGCCGCGCGTGTAGCGCATCCAACTCCGCCTCCTGGTCTTTTATCTTCTTTTCCAGGTCGGCCTTAAGCTTCTTGTCCTCTTCGCTCATGCCCTCGTCAGTCGGCTTCTCCTGCTCGGCCTCTATCTTCTCTATACGGTCGCACACCTGCTTGTATTCTGGCTTCTCCGCAAGCAGTGTCTCTACACTCACCTTCTCATTCCCCTTCTTTACCTGTTCCTCCAGTGCCTTTTGGGCCTCTTTTAACACTACTTCTGCCTTGTCAAGTTGCGTCTGTGTAGTTTTCTGCTCCAGCTTGAAGCTTTCAATCTCCTTTTCACACGCCTTTACATCTTCTTTTATTTTTGTAGCGTCATTTCTCAGTTTCTTAAGGTCCTCAGCTTGGTTGTTGAGAAAAGCCTTTTCCGATTCCTCTTTTATCTTCTGCACCTGGTCCTCAGGCAAAGGCTGCTTGCAGGTAGGGCAGAAGGCATCATCCTCGTTCCATTCCCACGTTCTTGCCTTTATAATATTCCACTTTGCTGCTCCGTCTGCCATCTCTGCGTTAAGTTCGCTGATACGGGTGTTGCATCTATTAATAGACTCGTCATACGACTTTACTTTTTTCGTCAAGTCCTCTACAGTTTGTTCAGCTTCCGTCACAGCCTTATCACATGCTGTCTTTGCCTCAGCGTTAGCATTTATTATCTCGCCCAACATGCGCTGTGCCGAATTTTCCATCATGCGCTTGCGCTTGTGGTCAAGGTTCAGAATGTTTATATTCTGCTGTTTGCGTACCAAGTCTGCACCACCGCCGTTTATGGTGGTCAGGCTATTGCGCATCTTGTCTATTTCCTGCCCTTTATCGTTAATCTGCTTCTCTATCGCGTCCCAGTCTTCCGCTTTTGGCACCACCTTGTTCAACGATTCAAGCCTTACGGGCACATCGTCAAGCTTGTCCTGTATTTCCTTGCGATTGTATTTCAGATGTTTCAGCTCCTTGTCGATGTCTTCCTTCTCAAGCAGCTCTTTCACAGCGTCAAAGCGTGCGTCACCACCCGTCACGTCCTCCACACTCGGAACGCCGTACATTTCGTTCAGCCTCTTGCGCTGCTCGCTCCATTCCATTCCTACAAAAGCATAAGGCGATGAACAGAGCCTGAACACCTTTTCCGGACAAATCCCGTCAACAACCTTCTTAAAATCTCCAGCTGTCACTACCTCTCCGTCTACCTTGTACGTGTAGTTGTTAGTCACGCTACCATCTTTCTTGCGTGTCTCGGTAAGTATTCGGGTTAGCAAATGGTTCCCTGTCCACAAGGGTATGCCTTCAAGAAAGTCCGAGTCGTCACGCGTGCACAACCTAATCTCAACCGAGTGTTCCACATCTTCAATCTCGTTGCCGTGCTCGTCCTTGGTCTTTATACCAAACTTGGTGTCACCAGCTTGGTTCGTTCCAAACAGTACCCAACTAATAGCGTCTGCTATCGTCGATTTACCTATGCCGTTACAGCCTTTCACCACATTGATGCGGCTGCTAAACTCGTAATCGGCTTTTTCCGCACCCTTGAAGTACCTCAGGTGCAACTCGTAAATACATATCTCTTTCATATTATCACAATTTAGAATCCTTCAAATATATTGTCACACCGTTCAGAGTCTTAAAGTAGTTTATGTCGCCATCTTTCAACAGCTCCTTCATTACCTCCCTCAAATCCTCCTGTACGGCTGTCTTCAATTCTGCAAAGCTCACACCCATCGGTCTCTTTGTATCGTCGGGCATCATCTTCTGCAGTTTCTGTAAAACATATTCCTTGTTCATGTTATATTTTGTTTTATAGTTTCGTAGTAAAATATTGTTCTATTCTCACGAACCGAACAATAAGAGCTTTGTTTATTGAATTTTAAATCATCAGAAATATGAGAATGAAATTATCGTGGGGGCAGAGGGAATCGAACCCTCACATCGGAACCATCTCTTTATAACTCTACGCTACCCAAGCCGTAGTCACGCCCCCTTTTTAAAACTGCCCTATACTCACGCACCAGACAGCCGGAAACTAAAATCATGAAAGTGCAGCCACTGCTGCTTCCTAACAATAAAAACATTTTACAATCAATATGAGCTTATCAATTCATTCCTATATAAAAATCCTTATTACACTTTATGCCATTCGTCATAATGCTTCTCCTCCTTTAGTCTTTTTATTTCTTTTTCGTAGTATTCAATGAGTTTTTCCAGTTCCCAATTCGACCATTTCTTTGTTTGGTTGTGCTTCACTCTCAACAACTCGTACTTCTGAGTTCCAAGTTTCTTTTCGAAGAATCTACTCAATTCTAACAGATGCGAACTGTTCATTCTGTTATCATAAGCACACTCCATAACCATATTGTCTGGGTCAAACCTTGTGTTCATATGGGCACGTCCCCAAAGGTGTGAGCAGTCGCCCTTCGCAAATGGGAGATAGCGTCCACACGTTGGGCAACGGAAATACCCATCCTTGTTTACATCACGCAATCGGATATACAAGCTCATTGTCTTGTCGAGCTTTGTTATAAGCGATTTTGTGCTTCTCCATTTTCCCGTCCTTGCAGTTTTCCCACAAGTGTCGGACTTGTTTTTATCTTTCTTCTTCCAAAACATATCCTTAGTATATCTCCTCCTGCCTACCCATGTCGGCAGAACGTTGTTTAATCTTCAAGATCAGGCAGTGTATCCGCCTCATGCGCCACTCGAATAGCCTCAGCGAGCAATCCCTGTCACTCTCGAGCAGCTTGTATATCTCATCAACCCTATCTTGATAGGTGCGTGTCGTAAAAAGTTGCAGCATAGCATTGGTTTTTAAAGATTTTAAAAAACTGCCTATCCTCACGAACCAACAGCCCGAATAATCTAACGGCACAGACTCCTCCGTGTCACATCTTAAACAAACTGCTTTAATATCTGATTGTCAGCTTTCTCTATTCTTCAAACATCGGCAATCTCACCTTCCTCCCCCCTAAGGAGTCCAAGGCCATCTTGCGTATGTTCTGTGCCACGCTCGAGTGCGAACGGTAAGCAAGCGCATTGTACACAGCTGTTCTTTTATATCCAAACCGATTCATCAGTACGGAAATTTGATCCTTTGGAACAATTATTTTCGTTTTATTTATCAACTTTGCCATATTATCTGTATATTTGCACAATAAATAAGTTTATGTAACGGTTGTAAACCGTTTTACCGATGCAAATGTACAATTATATGGGCAACTGCCCAAATATTTGGGCAAAAAACCGCTTTTTATTTATATATTTTTACATACGATTACATTAATAAACATTTTACAGCTATGACAACCATTATCGAACGCCTCGAAGCCCTACGCCGGCATTACAACCTCTCGGCTCGTGGTCTTGCCGATCGTCTTGACCAGCGTCCGTCTACAGTCGTAAACTATTGCAACGGCTCACAGCCACCTAAGTTGGAGTTTATCGAACACGTGTTAGAACTCTTCCCCGACATCTCTGCGGAATGGCTAATACGAGGCAAAGAGCCAATGTTCATCACCGAGCATCCCGACCTTGCCGTGCTTAAGAAGAAGTACGAGACAGAAATACTCGTCAAGGAAGGCATCATCAAAGAACTTCGCTCCATTATTATGGAGAAGAACCAGAACAAGCAGTCTCCCGACCGTCAACAACTTGTAGGGTAGTCCCGTTATACCCTTGGCTTAAAAAAGACGATTAAAGCCAACAAAAAAAGGTAGCTGTCCTCACGGATGGCTACCTTAGCAACAAGGTTATGCAACTAAAAACGTAACTAATAACAACTCTTATATTAATTTCTTCGCGACTTCTCTATACCATATCGACTTTTAAAAGTTTTGTCTAAAATAAAGAGAAAGAAACAAAGAGAAAATACAATAATTTATCATCAATATTCTTCATTAAACTTCTAAAAGAGTTTCAGAAGGCTGATGCTTTTTGAGCAGACTCTCCCCTTATAGAGGACTTGAAAATCCGTCTATAAGTGAGAGTCTGTATAACGATGAGTCCCGTCAGGATCAACCCCCGTCACCACCACTTGCCAGCTAACGACAGTTAGTGTATGAAGCTTTCGGTGTTCGCTACCGTCCTTCCCGCGTCTTCTTCAATCAACTCTTGCGCTTCTGCCCTGGGTCCCACTTGCAGTGTTTGTTTCAAGTCGAAATGTTGCGTGGTGTATTTAGCCGTCTCTTCCACTCCGACCTTTGAATGGGGACAAAAAAAAGAGTCCCCATTCGCCGTTCGTGTAACGCTCCGAACTTTGAACGAGGACTCCACATATGTTGATTGAAGTATCCTAAATGCGCCTTATGTTAGTGCGTTACTACTAAAAAGCGATACAAAGATATGTTTTCTTGTTCAACCGACCAAATTCACTTTACATTCGTTAACACCATAAAAATCATAATTCCGTAAACTATTTTATAAAATAGTTTGCTTGTTACCCAGAATTTACCTAACTTTGCACCATAAAAACCAAAGAAAGCTGACAATCAGATAGTTACAATATATTATAAGTGAACCCTGCGAGGTCACTTTTAGACAATATTGCTTTTTATTTGATTGTATCGCTAACAGCTTCTTTACCAAGCTGTTAGCGATATTATGCTTTGTGTAAGCTGCTGCTAATAAACGAGTTACACCGTAAACACGTACGTAAACAAGTTTATTTCGCAACGTTCGGGTACACCAGTGTTTATCAGCTTTCTCGCGAATTTGGACGCTTTTTCGATTTGCAAGTTCTACCCTCGTTCTACCGCCATCAAGAAGTGTATTACCAAATACGTGATTGTTTTCCCGAAACATTATAAACATTTTAAAACAATTTGTGTACTATGGCAATTTTGAAATTTAACATTGTTTATGACAGAAAGCACGTTACAAAGAATGGAAAGCAAGGTTCTGTTGAAATTCGCTTTTGTATGAATCGCAAACAGAAGTATTTTTCTACTGGCATTAAAGTCTTTGCCAACGAATGGGACAATCAGGCATGCAAGGTTATTCGCCATCCTGACAAAAATGAATTTAACCAACGTCTCACGGCTATCCGAATCAAGGCTAACAAGATTGTGAACAAGGCCTATGACGATGAAGACAACTTCGACTTCAACTTACTCACTCGTATGTTCAAAGGTGAGCCTGCCAAGAAAATTGATTTCCCTACCTATTGTGAGCAGCGCACAGTAGCACGTCGTGTATCTGAAAGCACAAAGACTCGTTATCGTGTCTTTACTCGCTTCTTGCACTCATGGGGTAAGATAATCTCTTTCTCGGACCTTACTGTTGCTAAGGTTCGTGCAATGGATGAATACTTGCATACTCGAGAGATTGCACCTGCTACTATCTACAACTACCACAAGTATCTGAAACTTTTTATCAACGATGCAGTAATAGATAATCTTGTTCAAGAAAATCCGTATCGTCGTCTTAGCTTCAAAATACCTCGTGGCGACAAGCAGTATGTCGATTGTCTCACTGTTGAGCAGTTCGAGGAAATCCGTTCCATTACCGTCTCCACTCCTCACCTCGCTAAGGTTCGCGACCTCTTCCTGTTCCAGTGTTACACCGGACTCGCCTATTCCGACCTTATGGCGTTTGACTTCAACGAATGCGACCTCGTAGACGGAAAGTATCTCTACCACGACCGTCGTGTCAAGAATAGTGTAGACTTTGTTCTCCAACTCCTTCCCCAGGCAGTGGAGATACTTGAAAAGTACAACTACAAACTTCCTCAGATAAGCAACCAGAAGTACAACGACTATCTTAAGGTTATAGGCTTAATGATAGGTGTCAATAATCTTCATAGTCACATGGGAAGAGCCACAGCTGCCACCATGTTCCTCTCCAAGGGTATGCCTATCAACATTGTCTCCAAAGTTCTCGGTCATACTAATCTCCGTCAGACCCAACGCTATGCACGCACTCTTAGCCGAGATGTTCGTGCTGCCTTCGACGCTCTTGAGAACAAAATCTAATATAATTAGGTAGCGGCTTAATTGTCGCTACCTATTTTTATTTTTGCAAAAGACGAAATACCGAAAATCCTATGCCTTTTAACATTAAATTTGCGAATAAAAGAATTATCATGATAGATACAAGGAGTGTTTTATACGCAATTACCGGGGCTTTCTTAGCCCTTCTCAGCCCAATTCGGGACTTCATGCTTGCCATGCTAATACTGTTTGTCGTTAATTTTTTCTTCGGATTGCTTGCAGACATAAAGTGTGGCGCGGATTGGTCTTGGCGCAAGGCAGGCATGTGTTTGGTCTATTGCTTCATCTTTTTTGCCACGGCTGCATCTATGTTTATCATCGGTCACTTCATGCACTCAGAAGAGCAAGCCCTTGCTTGTGTCAAATACGTTTGCTTTATAGCCATTGGTGTTTTTGGTACTAACATTTTACGCAATGCGCGAAGCCTTTGCACACCTGGTTCCTCGTGGCACAAGCTTGTTTCCGTGTTGTATTACATTCTTACCATTAAGTTTGTTGAGAATTTTAAATTTTTCAAGAATTCCGAACCTGAACTTGAAAAGGAGGAGACAAAATGAACATAACCAAACAGCAGCTCTTACAGATTGTCCCTGATGCCGGAAGTCGCATCAATAAGTATATCAACTACATCAACGGCTATGCCGACACATTCCATATCGACACTCCTCTTCGTATGTGCCACTACCTCGCCCAGATTCTTCATGAGTCAGCAGAGTTCAAGTATACTGTAGAGCAAGGTCCTACTCATTACTTCGACAAGTACGATACAGGACGCCTTGCTAAGATGCTCGGCAATACACCCAAAAAGGATGGCGATGGCTATAAATATCGTGGTCGTGGGCTTATCCAGATTACAGGCCGTGCAAATTATTCCGCCTACAACAGCTCCAGTTACTGCAAAGGCGACGTTCTCCGTAATCCAGACCTCCTGGCAGAACCTCTTGGCGCTGTCAAATCTTCCATGTGGTTTTGGCTTACCCATAATCTCAACAAGTATGCCGACAAGGACGACATTCTTAAGATTACAAAGATTATCAACGGTGGCACCAATGGCCTTGACAAGCGCAAGATGTATCTCGAAAGGGCTAAGAAGGTTTTATTAAAACAGTAAGGATATGGTTACAAATGATTATGATCCACGTGACAGAATACGCAAGACAATAGGCGATTTGTATTGGCTTATTGTAGTAATAATTATGTACATAGTCCTTGTTTTGTGCTGCTCCAGCTGCTCTACCTCTAAGCCTGTAGTCCTCGAACGCACCTATCACGACACGGTACATATCAACAACCTTCGCCTTGATAGCGTCTACATGCACGACTCTATCTACTTCGAGTCCATCATCAAGGGCGACACCGTATACCGCACCAAAGAGATAACCCGTTGGCGCGACCGTGTCTCTATAAAGCACGATACAATCTACACTGTAAGAGAGAATAAGGCTGATATATCTGTTCCTGTCGAACGTAAACTATCTTTATGGAAGCAGTTCGCCGTACCTCTAATTTCGATAGTCCTTATGATAACAAGTACAGTAAGCTTAATATGGCTTATACATCGTAGAAAATAACCTATGGGAGTCCTCTTAAAATCTATCCGCAAAATTCTCGTCGAACTTATCGACCGTATTGACAGTGGCGAATGTGCCACTACTGACGAGCAGGAACGCATGTTCCTCGACCTCTGCACGATGATTGCCGACAAGGACCGTCGTGTCTCCAAATACGAGGCTTGTCGTTATCTCAATATGTCACGCGCCAAGTTCGACCGTTATGTTGCCGATGGTCGCATCCCTCGCGGACGTAAGACTGCCGGGTTTAAGGAACTTTCATGGAGTCTGTCTGAACTCGATTGTTGTAAGATTACATAATATTATTGTTTTTATATAAGATTTTTTTCATATGTCTTTGAGCCGTTCTGTTGTGAAACAGGGCGGTTTTTTGTTTCCGTGAGCATCGTTCTCCTCATTTGAGCATTGTTAGGCGCACCTCTATATAATATGTAAATTTGCGTCAAGTCTCAATGTTGGGGCGAAATTTAAATCTTACTATTATGTCTGAAACAAAAACTTATGTATTCGGCAATGACGGACAGTGTGGCGGTGGCGGCATGATGTCGCTTCTCGCTCCTCTTCTCCAGCGTAACGGTCTCGACCCTAACCTTCTTCTTGCCATGAACAAGAATAACAACGGATGGGGTGAAGGTGGTGGCTTTATGTGGGTTATCTTCCTCTTCTTCCTCATGGGTTGGGGTGGTAATGGTTGGGGTGGCTTCGGTGGCAATGGACGTGGTGCCATAGCCAACGAAATCAACAACGACTACGGACGCTCTCTGCTCATGGACGCTATCGGTGGCAACCGCAACGCTCTGTCTAATCTCGCTACTCAGCTCAACTGCACCGAAGGACAGATTCAGTCGGCTATTTCGGCTCTCACCTCACAGGTCCAGTCTGTAGGCAACCAAGTGGGTATGTCGGGTATGCAGACTATCAACGCTCTACAGCAGGGCAATATGCAGATTGCTCAGCAGCTTGCTAACTGTTGCTGCGAGAATCGTCTTGCCATCTGTCAGCAGACTAACGCTCTCCAGAGTTCTATCAACAACGTGGCTAACGGACAGGAGCGTGGCTTTGCTAACGTGGCTTACGAGACCCAGCGTCAGACTTGCGACTTGCACAACGCCATCAAGGATAGCACACAGACTCTCCTCGACGGTCAGAAGCAAGCCGAAATGCGCGAAATGCAGAGCAAGCTTGATGCTCTTCGTGAGGAGAACAGCACCTACAAGTCGTCCGCCATGACTTCACAGATTGTCGGTCAGGCTCTCGCTCCCGTCAATTCTGTTCTTGCCGGATTGCAGAAGGAGGTAAATGCTATCAAGTGTGCACAGCCTAACACCGTGACAGTCCCTTATCAGCCGTTTGTTACTGTTCCTAACTGTGTTGCCGCTCAGTACGGTCTTTACGCCAACGCCAACGCCAACGGCTTTTGGGGTTAATGAGAAAGGAGGGTTCTATATGACACCTATTTGGAATTATCCCTTCTCATGGGTCAACCGCCGTGGTTCCGCTGCAGTAGCTTCCACTGCCGTAGCGGTCTCTGCTACAGCTGTCACGTTCTCCTTCCGCAACCATGCTTTTGCATCGGTCAACTATCGCGGAACGGTCTTCGTTAAGCTGGCTCAGGCCATCCCTACTGGCACCACTGGCACGCTCCCTATTCTCTTCGAGACTAATGGAGCCACCCAAGCCGTCACTAAGTACAACGGTGCTCCTCTTACCGTCGCCGACCTCCCTGGCACTGGCATCTACCAGTTCTGGTTCGAACGCGACACTAACACCCTTCAACTCATGTCTTGACGGGTATTGTCTAACCTATTCTAAAAGAAAGGATTTCTTATGTTCAGCGGTTTGCGTACTAATAGTGTTTTTTATGTGCTTGACAAGAGCAACGAGCCTAAATTGCAGATTGGACAGGTTGTTTCCGTTTCCAATCCTCAGCCTAAGTTCCCCACTTATCAGCCCGGACAGTTCTCTCCTCAACCGATGGAATCTGTTGTTGATGTGCGTGTTAAGCTTACCGATGGCGAAATGGATTTCAAGCAACTTCCTTCCAACGGTCAGATTGCCAACTCTGGCTCCCTTGTTGTGTCAGAGTCACGCGAGGCTATGTCTGCCGAGGTTGAGGCTATGCTTCGTCAGTCTCGTCAGATTCTCGAAAGTGTTGACTATCATCGTTCTGTCGTCTCTTCTTGCGAGTCCATGCTTGCCCAGCTCAACCCTCAAATAGCCGAGAAGAAAGCGCAGGAGCAGAAAATCTCACAACTCGAGACTAAGATGTCTGGCATCGAAGGTACTCTCTCCAATATCCAGGGCATGCTTGCTCAGGCTCTCAAACCTAAGGCATAAGGCATCCTTTCTCTTAGAAACTTAAAAAACATTACGACTATGAATTTTGTTGTTGAAATTACCGAGGATAAGTTCTCTGAACTCACCGAGAACGCCGAGAAAATGCTTCACTATGGAGGCAAGGTCATGTCCTGTCTCGACTCTATCAAGCGTGAGCGATATGGCGAGCGCAGCCCTATGCCCGACTATCGCAGCTCCGACTATCGCAACCGCGACCAATATCACCCCCGTCCCGATTATCGCGAACGTGAAGACTTCGCCGACAACCGCCGACAACGTGATCGTCGCGACTACGATAACGATTACTAATGTTTAACCCGAGGAGAGTCGGCACAGCAGCTGTTACTCTCCTCATTATTTCATATCTTCAAATGAAACCTCGTCAATCTCTTTCTCAGTACGACTATTGTCCGCCCGAAATGCTCGCCTATTTGCGACATTATGGCTATCATTTCTCGCGCCGTATGCACGACTTCGCTGTCTCTCGTATGCGTCGCGACAACAAGCCTATCACTCCTTGGACTAAGGAGAAGGTCGAGCAAGTTATCCACAAGTACGGCATAACTCTCGAAAACGCCATTGCCTACGACCATGTCTATGTCTTCAATATGGCTCTTGCCGATTTCTACGGTTCTTCTATCACCGACGAGCGTGCCCTTGCTCTCTTTGTCAAGGATTACGTCGATGACGAAGACCAGCCCGACGGTTTTATCTTCAATCGTTTCTATGCCGATTGTGCCCTCTCAGGCACGCCTATCCCATGGGAAGATATTTTAGACCCCGCATAGCCTATGCGCTCGCAGCAAATTTACCTCCATTCCTACGATTGGACGGTGCAGATATTCTACAACGTTCCTTCTTCTAAGGTTGATACTATCCGCAGACATCTTCAAGCTCTCGCCTGTCACTCGCGTCCTCTTGAAGATGCCTGTCTTCTTGTCTATCAGTCTACTCCCGACACGGCTTTTACTTATACCAACATTTCCCTTCACCGCACCCTCATCGTTCTCTGTCCCTCTTCTTCTCCCTCTCAATTTCTCAACACCCTCACCCACGAACTTCTCCACGCCACAACTCACATATCCGATTACTACAACATTCCTCTCAACACCGAATCTCCCTGTTATCTCATTGGCTCTCTTGCCCAGGCTTCTTATTCTATAGCGCAATATTATTTGTAAACTGGTTTACGTCTTTTGATGATATTCCTTGGCTGTCTTACAGATATTTAGTACTTTTGCAGCACGCAATAATAACTAATTTTAACAACAATGAAAGTACTCTTTCTTTCCCTAATGTTCCTCGCTTGCGCTACAGGCGATGGTGTCTACATTTGCACCGGGCCACAATCCAAGCGCTACCACAAATCCGCATCATGCAAAGGCTTGCGCAATTGCAGCCGAGAGATAAAACAAGTAACTCTCGAACAAGCTAAGAAGTTACACAAAACTCCATGTCATATTTGCTATAAACATGATCGTCAACAATGAGAATATTTAAAGATTTGATTCCGCTTCTTGTTTTGTTATGTGCAAGTTGCCTTATGTTATCATGTGGAGAATCCAAAGAAGAGCTCCGTCAACAAATAGCAGAGCGAGAGGCTGTTATAACACGACAACAACAGGAAATTTCAGACTTGGAAGATAAGCTTCAACAAATAAACGAATACGCATCTAACGCACAATCTTCAATAGATAATATGCGCGATTATGTTGACAGCTATGATTTAGATGATGCAGAAAGTGAAATAGATAATATATACAATGAATCAGAATATTAAAGTTTCAAAATTATCACTATTAGCAATAGCAATAATTGCAAGTGTTTCATCGTGTTCAAAAACCCGGCTCTCGGATTATATCTATTGTGAGCGCAATCCTATAACACATCAGAATATAATTCATACTAATTCTTCTTGTTCAAAAATTCGTTATGGATATAAGATTAAAATGACCTCGTACTACAAATATACAGAAGGTTATGATGTTTTTTGTCCTGAATGCTGCTATGAGCCTGATGTTATTAGAATAACTAAAGGCGAAAACTTACAAAAATAAGTACAATATATTTTAATTTATACTAATTTTTAATACGCAAACTTGGTCACTAAACTAAGTTTGCGTATTTTTGTATCACAAAACCTCTTAAACCGTTTTCCTTGAATGACAAAAAATAATTACGATATTACCCGTATGCAGCGCGAGGCTCTTAGAAAAGCCTACTGTGATGTATGCAAGCACTCCCGTCCGTGGAGTCAGCAAGACGCATACGTCAAGACTGCCAAGCATCCGGCTCCTCGTTATTATATCACGGCTAAAGAGGCTTATGAGAAACTTCGACGCATGGCCGTTGGCGACAACTCTATTGTCGATGCTTTAGGCGACTCAAAACGTCGGCTCTACTATTCGCTGTTCGAACGCATGAAGGAACTCTCGCAGCGAAAGGAGTATGTCAACAAGTCCCTGTGGTTTCTGTGCCCTATACTTGTCTCGCTCCCGGCTCCAGAGTTCTTCTTGTCGCCACGCACGGTTAAAGATATATTTGTTAAGTACAGACTCTATGGAAAGGATTTCCGACATCGTGAAGTGTATGGCAGTGGACGTAAAAGCAAAGCTACTGTTAACGATACTTAGTCTCTTCGGTTCGCTTCCTTATAGAGGTATGGGGGTTCTGGCTAACGATAGCCTGATCCCCCACCTCACTTACAGCTTCCAACACGCCAACATATGGCACATGCTTGCCAATTTGTTTGTTCTGTGGAACATCAAGCAAAAGATGGATGTCATGTCTGGTTATCTGGTAGCCGTTGCAGCGAGCTTCCTGCCTATGTTTACTGATAGGGCTACCGTCGGTATGTCGGGCTTGCTCTTCGCCATGTTCGGCATTATGTGGGGCAAGCGAGGCGACTTCAAAGGATGTCTTAAGGCTGGTATGCCCGTTATCCTTATAATGATGTTGATACCAGGCATTAATGGCCTGCTTCACCTTTATTGTTATTTGTTTGGTTACATTTGGTTTAAGTTGTTTTCATATACTAAGAAGGTCATTAGGTTAATAAAGAAAGGGTTTTAATACTTTTATTCATATTTTATAATTAAGAAGAAGTCAGTCCGTGATGGATAGCCTTCTTTTTTTATCTCATCTTTTCCGTAAATAGTGGCTGAAAATCCACAACCGTTCCGGCAAACGCATCCGTAGCAAGCATATTGCTTAGCTTATAACTTAAGGTGTAGTATTTCCATGGCTTGCCGTGCAACGAATGTAGCTCACACCAGTTCCTACAATCGTTTGAGCCATATATACGTAGCGCTATCTTGCCGTTCGCCGTATCAAAGAGGTGCAATATCTGATGTATTGTCTTTAGCTGCAACGACGAACCTAACTTCAGAGGACGTGTCGTAAATGTTCCGCTATATAGTGTTGTGTCGTCATTGATGTCTGGCTTCGATGTTAGTGATAGTACAGTCGCGTCATTGAGCTGTATGATGTTGTCGGGATAGTTATTCACCACAGCAATCACCTTTCCTGGCAACGATGCCTTGGCGAAGGTTCCGTCATGTATCGAATATACATATTCATATTGCTCCTTGGGGTTGATGATATGCAGTAGCGAGTCACGGTAGTCGTACGCTATTAACGAATCTCTAAGGTACCCAAGGAAGTCTCCATTGCCTACTTCAAGAAATTGCGACGGGTTGCGTCCTCGTAATTTGTCCGACACACAAGTCACCTTTCCTCCCGACACAGCCATAAGACCCTTGGCCGAAGTAAAGAATACAACACTGCCCGTTGGCGTTATCGATGCAGCATTGTTGCACACCTCGCGCGATATGGGGTAACTCGCTGCATACAATCCTTCCGAACTTACCGACATGCCATAAATGCCTTCCGTCGTGAAAACTAACAGAGGGTACTGGCCAAACTGTCCTTGTGATATTGGCTCTGTGTTGGCTACTATGCCGAGTATGTTGCCCGTGCCTACTGTGTTGTCTCCTGAGGCTTGGAAGACAAAGGGATTGTTCACTATTGAGGTGAATATCTGTGATGATAGAAACTCGTAGGCTGTTGGGTCTGGCGAAGGGCGGCTCACGTTCTCATTCGTAATCGTTGAATACAGAGGCAGTGTGCGGAATGCGTAGGCTCCATTAAGGCGCTCATGACGCTGTAGGGGTATACGGAAGCTTGCTGCACTTTTTGAGTCGTATACTATTACCTCGGTAGCATTCGTATCGGGATAGTAGAACCATGAGTTGGCTACCTCTTTTAGTGTTTCTACCATGTCTGATACTACCCATGTATCCATTGTATCGCTGACGATATGCACAAAATACTGCAACCTGCAATCTCGCTGCACTATGTCCGAGTTGGCGATGAACGACGAAAAGCCTTTGAATGGATAACGCTTTACCCCAAAGAGGTTTAGTCGTTTGTTGTACGTATACATACTCTCTGGTTTCATCGTTGTCCATCCGTAATAATCGTCTACTGACAGTTGCTCCTGTTGTAACAGTGCGCTCACTACTCCTTGCTTTATTGGCGCATCCTTCCATACTGTATTGTATATCTTATCTATCTTTACAGAGAATAGTTTAAAGAACTGTGTCTTTGCCAGCAACTCGTCTATTATCTCGTCCTCTGTCTTGAACTTTTTGGGCAATACAATATCTCTTGCCGGGAATGTCTTGAGGTCGAAAACTATCTTCTTTCTTGCATTACCTCTGAATACAGCCTCGTCATATCTCATTCCTAAGAAATCTACTACCTCTGTATTGTTTGTTTGTTCCGGATTCATGATGCTCCAATTGTCGTCTACATTAAAAGGTAGCACCTCGTCCGAAGCGAACACTACTATATCCTTCACTATGTCGCTCCACTCGTCTATGTCTTCTCCACCTACCTGATATTGCAGTTTTACGTACGAAGGACAATAGAGTAGTTTTAACGCCGAGCCTGTATCCTCCACTACCTCATGATTTTTCCATCCTACGGGCACAATGTAGTTGTTGCGTGTTATCGTAGGAAACACAGCCACGGGTGCCGATATACGTGCATAGGTACCGTCGAAAAGGCGTAGCGCAAATCGCACAAAAAAGGGGAATGCAAATGCGTTTTTCTCCTTGACAAGGTTTAGTATCAGGGATACATGGCCAGATATGGCTGTCTGCAAGTCGTCCACACGGTCGTCCTTTGGTCTGAATGTTTCGTATCTGGTGCCTGCTTCTAATGCGTTGCTACCAAGATGACTGAATGATCCGTCGTCGTTGTAGTAAGCACCAACAGTCGGATGGTCTACCAGGTAGTCTATGTCGCACAATTGGCTCTTCTTGGTTACAAGCGACTCGATGATAGGTGCTGAGGTTCGGAATTTTACCCTTGGCTTGGGCAACTCATTGCCAAGATATTTGTACGTTCCTCCTTTATATAATAGGTATGCAAAGCCTTTGTCTGTGGCCACAATAAGCGTATTGCCTACCGACGATATATTGTTAAGGCTTTTACCTATTGGTATACTCGTCTGTTGTGTTTTGACTATTGACGATTTTTCGAAGTCTACTTCTACAAACGTGATATTGCCCAACACCTTATCGTATAGAATGGCATTGCAGTAGTCGGGTCCTTTGTGTATGTAGACCACTTGTTGGTTGATAACGGTACCTGAAAGAGGGGAAGGTAATTGTATAGGGTGCATTTCGCCTGACTTATACACCATTCCTACCAACTCTACAAGTTCCGTATCATCTGTCAACATTCCCGATAGCGATGTTGTTATTCCTTTTGAGTATGATAGTGATTTCTGCATATCTGTTTTCTTTTATATTGATGCCTCTGTCTTCACTCCGTCCGAATGTCCTCTTAGGCCTTCGTCTGTTCTCCACTTAGGCATTTCCATTTCATGTGTCGATACATATAGGGCTATGGCTGTTGACATCAGTACGTCGTCATGATTGCCCGAACCATCGATGTTTCCAAGCGAACCGTCTTCTTTTCTCTCGTAGATACGTAGCTCATGATACATTTCTGTGTCTGGCTCATGCCAGAGTCCATCATCCACAAAAGCCTCAAGGTTATCTATCAGCCAGCCTTTCGTTATTTTATTGGTCTGGTATCCATACTTGGCAAGTACATTGCCCGTCGTGTCCTCAGGCGACGAGCGCCTCTGGTACAGGTTGGGATAGTAGTCCGCTATCTCATTGATTATAGAGCCAAAGTGGTCGCCCTCGGTGTTGTTGTTCTTCTCGCGGTCGGCCGTGTTGCTCTCTATCACAAGCAGCGCATCGTCGTAATAGTGAGCAAGAGCTGCTGCCTTCCACGCAAGTACGTCATGTCTGCAATGCCCTCTGTATCGGGCTACCACACGTGGCTTATCCTTCATTGATGGCATCATGCCCATTCTGTCAAGCACGGTCATTACGGTATAGTCCGAAGTGGACGACTTGCCTCCAATATCCACGCTCACCACATATCTGTCTGCTACATGCAATATCTTGTTGTTTGGCAAGCTCCATATCTTCAACTCGCCTTCTCTGTCTTCCCTTATCGTTATCTTTGCATTCTTTATAGCCTCCGTCGATTTCTCACCAGTGGTTACAATGTCTGCCATGTACTTAGGCTTCTTTACCTCGCCCTGCCTTAGGTCGTCTATTGAGTATGGGTTAAATACGAGTTTGCCCGAGTTTCTAAATGCCTCTTCCTCGTCGATAGGGGCCTCAGTCGCACAGAATGCGTGTGTCTTAAATTTGTTTCGGTAGTTTCTATACCAGTTGATTGCCTGGAAACAAGCTCCCTTTTCCCACATTCGCCAAAAGAATTTGCCTGTCTCTCTATATCCCTTGGGACAGGTTGAGCGGCCTTTGTTCTTTAGCAGCCACATAGCAAACTCCCTCTCGTCCTCCACTGGCTCCATGTCGTTCTCAATGATGAAGCAGGGTATGAAGATGAATGCGTATGCGTCATTGTTCGATGGGTCCATTGCCAGTTGGCAACGGTCATAGAAGAAGCCCGAAGTTCCTCGTCCTGTTGACTCAAACACCTCTACGTTGTCTTCTTTGTTATGTATACCGCCTGAGATAGACGAGATTACACCCTCTGGGTCATGCTCTGGTGTCTTCTTCCAATATGCCACCTCCGAATAGTGAGCACAGTGGAAGTTGTTACCACGCACGGCATCAAAGTTATCGAACGAGGCTACCGTCAGCGTCGAACGCCTCAACGCCTTGTTGCCATCAGTCACAATAAAGTCGTCGGGTGAGTTCTCGTATGGCGATAGCCTCAACTGTGTTCCTGGGTGTCCTATCGTCCATCCTTTCTGTCTTTCCACCGCCTTTCGGTACATCGCCTTAATCTTCTTCGACGTTCCTTTCACCTGCGACAGAACAATAGCGTTCCAACCGTCATGCCGAAAGTCTTGAATCCACTTAATATACAGCTGCGTCAATGTCGAGCCACCCCATTGTCGTGCCTTCAGAATTACAACACGTATTGCCTTTTTCTTGTGTCTCAGCTCCTCAAACAGATTGATAAGTCTTCGCTGCGGATAGTTAAGCCTGAACGGTATCATTTCACCTGATACCTTGTCCTCAATCTTATCCGTCACGAGCAATGCAAACTCTGGGTCTTCTCTGAATCTCACCTTGAATATCTCAAAGGTCAGCAGCTTTCTTAGCTTCTGTGTGTCTTCCGAATCTTCGTCATACTCCTTGTGAAGCACTTGTATTAATACTTCTTTCATCGAGCCGAAATGCTGTAGGTTTTTATACAGCAGGGTTCTCATGCACTCCTTCGGTACATACATCTTCGGAATGATGAAGTCTGGAATCTCAAGACATACTCTGTTCTTAAAATCATAACAACCCACACCTGTCCACGGGTCATACTCACCGAAAATTTCATCATATCGTTTCTTATTTTCGGCAAGCAATTTATCTATGTCAAGGTCGGTTATTGTCGTCATGTCTTATAATCCTTCGTATTCTTTCAGTTCCTCATAGTCCGCATCCTCTATCTTCGGCACAGGCTCTGCCCCTATAGCCAACGGATCATCTGTCTTTGTGGTCGATAACGCCACCAATTCTTGGAAGTCCTTGTTTATACCCACCGACACATCCACCTGCGACTGCTTCGGCACCACATGTTTCTGCATGTCATGATACAGCAGCAACCAAGCTTTCGGGTCATGATCCGCAAGCTCCTCAAACAGCTCCTCAAACTTTTCCTGATTCTTCGATAGCAAATCACGGATAAATTCCTTCTGTGCCTTCTTTCCTTTCGGCAACAGCTTCTTCCTGTTCTCCGACAAAAGAGGTATGTCGTCCAATGTCTTCACCATATATTTTCCTTTCCTTCGGTGTTACAACACCTCACATCAAAACGGATTCAAGTGTTTCCTAATCGTTCCCGGCAACACCCTACTGCTCAGTTCTTTTATCACCTTCTCTCCGTCCTCCAAGTTTTTCCCCCTGTCTATCGTTCTCTGGTCTCTCGATGTTAACGTGTTGGAGAGATATTCAAACAACGCCCCATCTACCAAATACTTATGAATGGCTTGCACCAACGCATCATACACCGTCGCATCCCAATAATCCGGCATCACCAGTATTATCTCTTTCTCCTGCCATTCTTTCAGTTCGTTCATTCTCGCCACTCCTTCTGGTTTAGCCACATAAGCCGACAGTATTCTTTCCACCGACGCTATATATTGGTCAAACCATCTGTAGAACATTGGTCTGTGCGAGTCCGCTTCCGATGTTGTCACCTCAGTCTCTTCCTGTGTCTTCCTCGTAGCCTTGTCTATCAATGATGTCACAGAGTCCACATCAAACAACAGTTGGTCTGCCTGTATGTAGATATGCTTTATGCTATGCCCGTATGCTCTCCTTGGTGGTTGTGGCTCAAAGGGGTTTGCTACTGGTATCCACCCTCTCTGTCTTGAAGCTACAAACGGATGCAATTCCGAAAAATCCTTTTTCATGTCCTTTTTGTTTTTAGTAGTACTCCTTCGACACTATCACCGTAAACTCCACATACACATTGTCTGTATGTCGTGAGAATAGTCTTATCCTCGCTACTCCCGTGTTACGTGGCACAAGCTCAAATGTCATTGGTGCTCTGTAGCGCATTATCTCCACTATGCTTGGGTCTTCCGAGCGTGCTTCAATGTCGTCTACTGCTCCTGCGTCAATACTGTACGACACCGTGGCATTCTCGTCCACACGCATTGTTATCTCGCCCTCCGCGTCTGTTCCGTCTACCTTTGCCGTTAGTGTTGTGGGATATTTTATTGTTGGTACTGCTGGAGCCGACAATACAAAGCAGCGTCTTATCGCAATCTCGTCCGCTGCCACTGCCGACTGATACGGTGCTGCCTGGTTTAGGTTGCCCAGTTTTACCCACCATTCGTAGCACATTGTGTCCTCTACAAACTTGGATACAAGTCTTGCCAACGTGTCTGTCAACGATCCGTTGTATCTTCGCGACACGTTTAGCGTAAACTCCACTATGTCGTTTGTCTTGTCGTTGTAGTATATGGCATTGTCGCCTATCGTCTGGGCTGTAGGCACATAGTAGTCTACAAAGATTATCTTTGCTTTTTCGAGTGCTGTTGTCAGGTCATGGTCCAATGTGCGCTCGTGCACCTCTTCGTCTCCTGCTATCTCGAAGTATGGCGTTTTCTGCCCTGGCTGTGCTGCCTCGTCTATCTTGCCTTTAAGATAGGTCGCTGCCTTTACAGCCTCGATTATCACGGATTTTATTATCTGGAATTTTATTATCATGGTGACTTACTGTTTTTGTTTATACCTATAGTTCAACCGAGCCTACACAGTCCGCGAGCGTCTTGTCCGCACTGCCTGGCGGTGTCTTCGTAAATATCAGTCGTGTGGCTGCAAGTAGCTGTGCCTGCACGTCCGTAGCATATTTCCCCGCAAGGTCTGGCAGCACCATCGCCAATACCGATTGCGTTACATAAGCAATGAGTAGCGACTTTACACTGTCTTGTGCTGCTCCTGATAGTGCATCGTTGCTTCGTGTAGTGTTCACAACGAACGCTATATATTCTGCTTTCTGTCCTCCTGCCTTCTTCCCAACTTCATACCCCGACAACACTGGCGATAGATTTGATGTCACAAGCTGCGCTCCGTCTATTATGCATTGTCGCATTACCGTGTCTTCCACACTTGATAGTGTTGACACCGAGAACAGCGTGTCGCCCTTCTGTGTGCTATGGTGTTTTCCTATGATGGACAGTTGCCGTTTTACGGCTTCTTTCACATCTTCAAGATATATGGCTATATCCATATTTTACATTTTTTATATTATTGCATCAAGTATCCTTGCGCTTGTTCTACTGCCTGTTGGTTTGCCTCTGGCACTACTCCGTTCTGTGGCGCTTGCTGCCCCATTGCCTCTTGCTGCGCCCTTAGCTCTTCCATATTACTCTGCACGTCTTGCAGCAGCTTGTCTGCAAACGGCTCATTCAGGTTCTGTAGATACTGTATGATGTTGATGGCTCCCTTGTCAAACAACATGTCAAGCTTGTCGTTTACGTTGTTCTGATAGGTGGCTGTAGCAGCAGCGTTCTTGATAGAAATCTTGAACATTATGTCTCTTGCGCCCAGTCTGTCATACTCTATCGGGTATGTGCTATCGCTATTGAAGATGGGTCGGCCGTCCTCATAGTATTGCTTTATTGTCATGCACTTCTTCTGTGCAATATTTTCAGTAAACGATTCCATGTCTTTTAGTATCGAGTATAGCGAGGTCGAGGCATTCTGCGACTCTTGTGCATATCTCGAGGCCGATGTTCCAGCCGTTGGTGTCTTGCCTTGCAATGCGCCCGACACATTCGACACTTCGCGCATCAGGTTCAGCTCCATCTGCAACAGCTCGTTTGTTCCAAGATTCACGGCGTTCGACGTGATAATGTCTGGCCTTGAGTTTGGCAGCGTTGCCTTTGGCGTGTAGAATATCATTCCGTCATACTCCGTCGCTTGCTCGGCAAACTCGTCTGGTGTCATTCCGTCCAATACCTGTGTAGGGATAAGCCATACACCCTTGGCCGACGAGCGTATTGCCATGTCGTTCATTATTATCAAACGGTTTATGTATCTCTGCTGGTCTATCACGTTTGCCATGAACGGATGTATTTCTCCGTTGATGTACGGATAGAGCTTTATCGTGAATGGATGCGATTTAAAGTCGTATGGCGTCTCTCCGCTGCATAGCACGGTTCCGTCTGGTGCCATAAACGTGTAGTACCAATACTTGTCTGCCACTTTCTTTGCCGTGATATAGGCTCTGTCTTCTGGCGGTACTCCCATCAGGTCATACTGCTCCTTTCTCTTCACGTTCTTCGCGTTTAGCTCCGCTATCAACACTTTGTCGTCACATTCTATGCGGAAGTAGGCATCACTTTCGTTTTTCGCTATCGGGTCGTAGCATTGGTATCTGTATTTCGTTTCCGTCGTCCACGCTTCTATTACTCTCACGTATCGTCCGCGCTTCGACGGTATATCAAATGATATGTTCGACAGGTCGTTTGTGTCGTTGTGCATAGTTCCTTCCGTCTGACTGTCGTCTGGGTCTATGTCGAATATCCTGTTCAGGTCGTCTATACTAAGTCCATACTCGTCTTTCGCAAATTTCTTGTACAGGTCGTTTATAGATTCGTCATGCAGCACGCCTATCAGCGACAGGTCAAGGTGTCTTGGGTCCGAACCTCCCTCCCAAAACACATAGTTTGGCTCTATGTAGTCTGTCCACGAGTCTTCTATCTCCTGTGTTCTGTCTTCGTATGTCTCTCTACACACCATTACTCCTCCTACAAGGTAGTCTTCAAGCGCGTGTTTCAACAATATCTCCATCTGTGTGTTTTGCCAGTTGCATTGCATAGTTGCCGACATCATATCCGACAGGCTTTGCGACGATCGTGTTCTTGCAAAGCACACTGGCTCTGTACCTTGCTTTGCGTACATTCCCACAAGTGTGTTCAATATCGACACCATCACATTGTTCGACAACGGCACAGAGCCTTTTCTTTTCAGATATTCTCTTTCCGTCATGTCATAGTAGTATCCGTTCTTGTACACTCTCACTGTGTCGCCCCATTGGTCACCGTAGCAGTATCTCTTGGCCCTGTCTCTAACCATACGCACAGCCTCCAGGTTGTTCCATGCCTGCCAACATCGCTGCAACAGCTCATAGTCCGTCTTCTTGCCCGACTGTCTCTCCTTACGTCTCCGTACGGTGTCAAACGTCTTGCCCGAAGTCGGCATTACACGTGATAAGGTGGGTATATTTTTCTGCATATTTCTATCTTACGTCATTGTCTATCAGCGCAAAAATACTCTAAATGACAGCGCAAAATGCCGTGTTTCGTCTGTTCAAAAGTTGCAAGCACGAAACACGGAAAAACGGACGCAAAAAATCGGGATATTCGCAAGCGTAAACTAAAATATGTAGATACCCGGAAAAGGTAAAGGATAATACACCTTATTATATATAAGATATGGCAGAAGAAAATAAAGAAATTAAGACCGAAGCTCAGTCGCAAGAAGCGGCTACAGCTCCACCCGTGGACGACCGACCCAACCGCAAGGCTTTCTCCGAGCGTTTTGCCAAACGCCACAAGGACATCGACTTTGAGGATAAGGAGGCTCGCTACGCTGCTATGAACGACGATGCCGACGCTCTCTCTCGCTACGAGGAGGATGGCAAGGCTCTCAGTGAAATGTTCGACAACAACCGTTGGGTTGCAGCTATGGCTATGGACCTTACAAAGAATCCCGACCTTAACCCTATCACATGGATAGCTTCTCATGGCATCGACATCGGCGCTGCTATGCAGGACGAGAAGATAGGCAAGGAGGTGGCTCAGCAGATTGCCGACTTTCAGCAGAAGAAGGCCGACGAGGAAAACCACGAAAAAGAACTTGTTGCCAACCTCCAAAAGTCGGCCGATGCTATGGACGAACTTGGTCTTGACGACGACGCTAAAGCCGACCTTTGGGAGAGTTTCTTCAAGGTTATCGGCGACGCCGAGGATGGTATAGTCTCCACCGAGACGTGGCAGCTCTTCAAAAACGCGCAAAACTACGACGCTGATGTGGCTTCCGCACGCGAGGAGGGCGCTATGCAAGGACGTAACGAAAAGATTCAGAACAGGGTCAAGCGTTCCGAAAAGACCGAGATCCCGCCTTCTCTCAGTACTAACGGTGGCGCATCGCCAACCAAAAAGAAGTCCAGTGGCTTCTGGGATGGTCTGGTTTAAAAGTAAAACACATTTTATTATTTATTAATTTCTAAAATATCAATTAAATGAAACACTATCGGTTTATTAATTTTATTAAAAGCGGACATTTCCTTACTTGGCTCTTACTCATGCTTCTCTCCGTTGTAACTGGCGGCTCGTCGC
>ERZ1034723.46-NODE-46-length-72425-cov-15.139602_pt1 | contig 72425 bp, 72 predicted proteins | sample MGYA00520637_ERZ1034723 | MGnify/ENA primary metagenome ERZ1034723 (study PRJEB33766, sample SAMN09781719) | gut metagenome | biome: gut microbiome | host: Homo sapiens | place: Madagascar | study: EMG produced TPA metagenomics assembly of the PRJNA485056 data set... | reverse complement strand
CAGGTGGACATTAATATACCGCATATCACACGGATGTGTCAACACCTTGAAACCACTTTTTTTATATTTTTTTTGTTTTTTTATAGAGATTACTTATAGGTATAATAATCATTTGCACCTTTTTTTCCATATCCTGGTTCAGAATTATAAACTGTGTGGAAAAAAAAACAAACGTACCGTTTCTCCGCCTTGATTTGTCAAAAAATCTCAAATTCGCATCAGAAAAATCAAAAGAAACAGAATCATCTGCAAATTCGCCTTTATACGCTCCCTGCCAGCCCCATCTTCCATCAAAAACTTCACAAATAACATCACCCAGACAATCTGGATTTTTGACTGAAATTTTATCAAAGCTAAGAATTCCGTTTTCATATTTTTTTTTCAATATAAGGATTGATTAATATTTTTATTTCACCAAGCAAATTTTCACCCTTAGCCACAATTTCAACAACAGATGAATACCCAAGGCACACAGATTCTTTTCCAGTTTCATTATGATTAAGATTCGCATAGAAACTGTATATTTTTCCTTCATCAACAAAAGGAAAATAAACAAGTCTGTTATTGCCACTTAAATCAATCCAAGCTGTTGTCTGCCAATATTCATCATTTTCCGATTTATACATAATATCCGCGCCATTACATCCGTCCGGTAAATTTGAAAACATAAGCTGAATTCCATTTCCGCTTGGCGAGTTGTATACTGAAAGGCAATTTATTCCTGTTTTTTCTTCATTACTACCATTTTCAGAATTTACCAAGTCAGACAATTTTTCATCATAAAGAGCACCATCAGCCTTGCATCCACAGAACATAGACAACGTGATAAACACTCAAATTGAAATTCTTAAAAACTTCTTCATAACAATTCCTCCAAGAATTAATAGCAATGCCGCTCAACAAAGAGCAATCTCTATCTTACCCGGGATTTATCAAGAGCTTTTGTAAAATTTTAATGTTTTACATTTACGCATCTATTAAATAAAATAAGTGTATGTTGAATTTTTACGGAATAATCATTGCGTTTGCATCATTTTTTGTAATTGGAATTTTTCATACGATTGTTATAAAAGGCGAATATTATTTTTCTGAAAAAATCTGGCCGGTTTTTCTTGCGACGGGAATTTTATTTTGCGCAGTTTCTATTTTTACAAGCGGAATTGTTTCGGTTTTGTGCGCACTTATAGGAGGCGCGTGTCTTTGGAGCATAAGGGAACTTAAAGAGCAGAGAAAACGAGTTCAAAAAGACCGGTTCCCACAGAATAAAAAAAGAAGTCAAAATGCTTCTGCACAAGGAAAAATTTCAGAAGCGATAATAATCAGACCGATTCAGAAAAAAGACAACGGGCAGCTGTCTTCTATAAATCCGCGCAATATTTGAAGAGTTCGGAGCACCAAAAGAAAATTCCGTTTATTCAGACAAGGCAACAGATTTTCTTTTTGAAACATTCAGCGAAAATAAAAAATCAGAATATTTTGTTGCGGAACAGAACGGAAAAATTCTTGGCGGCTGCGGATATTTTCCAACTGAAGGACTTCCGGCGGATTGCGCTGAAATTGTAAAATTTTACCTTTGCCCGGACTCACGCGGAATGAAAATCGGAACAAAGCTTTTCAGCCTTGCCGAAGAATGCCCAAGACTTGCAGGCTACAAAAAACTTTACATTGAATCGTTCCCGCAGTTTTCAAGCGCAGTTTCAATGTACAAGAAAAACGGCTTTACAGAACTTTCTTCACGGCTTGGAAATTCTGGACATACCGCGACAACAATTCACTTGATAAAAGAAATTTAAAATCACCTGCATACCATATATGCAATTGTAAGAGCATCCTTTGCGATATTTTTTACGATTGCATATTCGTTTGGCTGATGCGCAAGTTCATCCATAGTTGACCAGACAACAGCGTCAATTCCGGCATTTCGAAGTCCAGCAGCAACTGTTCCGCCTCCAATGCCAACAAAGCGAGGTTCAACTCCGTGGACATTTTTTATAGCTTCAAAAAGTTCTTTTGCAACATGGGATTCTACAGATGTTGCTTTTGACTGTTCCGCCTGAAGCTCTTCAACTTGAATTTTTACGCCGTAACTTTCTTCAGTCTCCCGAATAACTTTATTCACTTCAGCGCGTACTTGGTCAAGTGAATACTGCGGAAGAATACGACAGTCTGCGCAGAAAACATCATCGCCCGGAATTATATTCACGCCGGAAACATTCTGGTACTGCATAGTCGGCTCAAAAGTTGAACGGGAAGGCTCAAACATTTTGTCATGCGCGCTAAAAAGTTTTTCAAGTTCATGAACCTTTAAAGCAAGATAGCTTGAAGCAAGTTTTGCATTGCAGCCCTGATCAGGACGAGAACCATGCGCCTGTTTTCCGATTATATGGAACTTGAGCCAAAGAATACTTTTTTCCGCAACCTCGATTGTCTGTCCTAAAGGATCTCCGCCGTCTGGAATAAGAATTCTGTCATTTGCTCCAAAGATGTCCATGTGGTTTTCTATAAGAAAATTCATTCCATACTTTGAGCCGACTTCCTCATCAGCCATAAACAGAAGCTTGAGAGTATGAGCAGGAACAATATTTTGCCTTACAAAACTCAACGCCGCAAGAACTCCGCTGCAAAGCCCCTGCTGATTGTCCTCAACTCCTCTGCCAAATATTTTTCCGTCTTTTTCAACAGCCTGCCACGGATTTGTATTCCACATAGAAAGCTCGCCAACAGGAACAACATCAAGATGCGCGCAAACCCAAATGCAAAAATCATTTTTCTCACCCGGAATTTCAGCGACTAAATTCGGACGGAATCCAGCAGGAACTCTTGAGTCTGGAGCATCATAATGCTTAAGATTTTTTATTCCGTTTGACAAAAGCCACTTCTCAAGCGCCGCGCATTTTTTTTCTTCGCCCTCGCCGCCATTTTCAGGAGCAAGAGCAGGAATAGAAGTCAAAAGTTTTTCAAGCTCCACCATGCTGCAAGTGTTATTTTCTATGTAATTTTTTATCTTTTCAAAATCAACATTCATCTTTGTGTCCTAGAATATTTTTGGAAAATTATAAAACAAAAAAGCCGCCTGTTTCAACAGACGGCTTTTTGCAAAACTAATTTTCACTGTAGTACTTTAAGTAAGCATCATAAGTTGACTTTATCAAAGTATCAACATCACTATATTTTGGCTCCCATCCAAGCACTTCTTTTGCAAGTTTAGAAGAAGCTGTAAGTTGAGCCGGATCTCCCGCGCGTCTGCCAACATATTCAGCAGGAATTTCTTTTCCCGTTATGCGGCGAGTAGCTTCAAGCATTTCTGTAACAGTAATTCCCTTTCCTGTTCCAAGGTTGAGCGTAAGGCTCTTTTTGTTCTTGGCAATGTATTCCAAAGCAAGAACGTGAGCAGAAGCCAAATCCGTTACATGAATATAATCACGGATGCAAGTTCCGTCGCGTGTATCATAGTCGCTTCCAAAAACTTTAAGCTTGCCGCGCTTTCCGCAGGCAACTTCCATCATCACAGGAAGAAGGTTTGCAGGATTTCTTTCAAGTCCGTAAATAACGCCTTCAGGATCATATCCTGCCGCATTAAAATATCTAAGAGCAGCAAATTTCAGATTCTTAAGCTTATCGTACCAGCCCATGAACTCTTCAATTTTAAGCTTTGTAAATCCGTAGTAATTTTCAGGATTCTTAGGATGATTTTCATCAATAGGAAGATACTGAGGCTCGCCAAAAGTCGCTGCGCTTGAAGAGAAAACCATGTTAAGGCAGTTGTGCGCAACAGCAGCATTCAAAATATTTAAAGTTCCGTTTATGTTGTTTATTGAATATTTTTCCGGAAAAATCATAGACTCGCCGGCAGCCTTAAACGCAGCAAGATGAATAAAAGCATCAAATCCGCGGGAAAATGCTTTGTCCAAATCTTCCGGATGAAGAATATCGCCTGCAATAAATTCATTCTTCTTAAAAAGATTCTGGATAAGTCCGCTTGAAAGATTGTCAAAAACCGTAACTTCATGATTTTTCGCCATGAGTTCTTTTACAACGTGGCTTCCGATATATCCAGCGCCACCAATAACTAAAACTTTCATTTGCTCCTCCGCCTTGGATTAAACTGAAAATATAATAATCCAATAAATGTAATTTTTCAATTTATATAAAAAAAAATGCGCAACAAATTGCACAAAGTTTTCATCACGAAAACGCCTCAAGTTTTTCCGCAGCGCAAAGCCACTGAGCATTAAGCTCTTCAAGCTCCGAAGCGATTTTTGAAATTTGAGCCTGAACAGATTTTGCAGTTTCGCCATTTGAATAAACTTCCGGCAAAGAAAGCTGATTTTCAAGTTCGGATTTTTTTTCTTCCGACTCAAGAATCATGGCTTCAAGTTTGTCTGCCTCCTTTTGAATTTTTCTTTTTTCGGACTCGCGCTTTTTCTGTTCTTCCCACGAAAGTTTTGATTCAGTTTTTTGCTCTGATCTTTTTGCTTCGGGGACTGAATTTTTTTCGCCTTCCGCAGACTGCTCTTCTTCAATGCGCTGCATATAATATTTGTAGTCGCCGACAAATTCTCTGAAAACACCGGGATGAAGCTCCAGAACTTTTGTAGAAAGCTCTTCAATGAATCCGCGGTCATGGCTTACAAAAACAACTGTTCCTCCAAAACTTTTCAAAGCCTCAAGCAGGACATCTTTTGAATGCATATCAAGATGGTTCGTAGGCTCATCAAGAACAAGAAGATTCACAGGACGAAGCAAAAGCTCAAGCAATGCAATGCGGGATTTTTCTCCTCCAGAAAGCACATTGATGCTTTTAAAAACATCGTCACCACGGAACAAAAACGCGCCAAGCATATCACGGAGTTTCGGAACAAGTTCAAGAGGCGCATTGTTTTCCAGACGCTCAAGAATTGTTTCGCTGCCATTTATTTTTTCCGCGCTGTCTTGACTAAAATATCCGACTGAAACTCCAGCTCCAAGTTTTACAGTTCCTGAAAAATCATGGTCGATTCCTGCAATGATTCTAAGCAAGGTTGATTTTCCGGCTCCATTTCTTCCTGCAACAACAAGACGCTCGCCGTTTTCCACAACAAGATTCAGATTTTTTATTATATCAGGTCCGCCGTAGTTTTTGCAGATATTTTCCAATGTAAGAACAAGCCGGCCGGAATGAGGAGCTTCTGGAAAACTAAAATGAATTTTTTTAAGGTTCTCTGGAATTTCAATTTTGTTTTCAAGGATTTTATCAAGCATCTTCTGACGCTCTTGAGCTTGAGCCGCCTTTGTCGCCTTGTAGCCGAAACGTTTTATAAATTCTTCAAGATGCTGAATTTCCTGCTGCTGCTGTTCATAAGAAGCAATCAGAGATTCAAGTTCAACTTTACGAACTTCCTCATAATGTGAAAAATTTCCAGGATAACGTTTTAATGTTCCATTAAAAAGCTCGTAGACTTCATTTATTGTATGATCCAAAAAATAGCGGTCATGGCTTACAAGCAAAAATCCGCCTTTAAAATCCGCAAGAAATTTTTCAAGCCAGTTACGCGCTTCAATGTCAAGATAATTTGTAGGTTCGTCAAGAAGAAGAATGTCAGGACCACACATAAGGGCTTTTGCAAGCGCAATACGCATCTGCCATCCGCCGGAAAATTCTTCAGTGCGCTTTGTAAAATCAGAGCGCTCGAAGCCAAGACCAAGCAAAATTTGTTCAGCAAGAACTTCACGCCGATACCAGCCGCTGTTTTCAAGTTCCGCCAAAAGTTCTGAATGCTCAAGTGCAATCTTGTCAGAGTTTTCAGGATTTGACTTTAAAAGCTCGCCAAGAGTATCTGCCTTCTTTTGAATTTCGTAGCCCCAGTCAAACGCCTTGTCTGCTTCTTCCTTCAAAGTGCAGCCTGAATGAACAAGCCCGCTCTGTGGAAGATATGCAATGCGCGCATCCTTTTGAGCAATCCGTTCTCCAGAATCAGGTTCTGAAATGCCAGCCATTATCTTTATCAAAGTCGATTTTCCTGCTCCATTTGCGCCGGTAAGAGCAGCCTTTGTTCCTGCCTGCAAATTCACAGAAACATTCTTTAAAATATCTCTGTCACCAAATGCAAGCGAAACTTTTGAAAACTGAATAAACGCCATAAAAAACCTATTTTTATAAGCCAGTTCAAAGCAGAAAAAATTTTTTGAATTCTGAAACTAGCTCAGTAATTTTTATTTTTGAAAAAACAAAACCATAGAATTCGCAGGAAGAGAAACTGAAGAATATTTTCTTCCAAAACTATCGTCGTATTTTTCAATTATATTCGCATAAGCAAGCCTAAGTCCGTTGACTTCTTTTTTATAAAGGAAGTTGACTTCACGGCTGGCATTTTCAAAATGGAATGTAACAACTCCGTCCCAAGAAGATTTTAGAGTTCCGTCAAGAAAATATTTCATTTCAACAATTCCAAAGCCTTTTGAACCTGAAGGAATTACAGACGGAACAAGCTTAGAAAATCCGCTCCACCTGAAAATATTCCCATCGTTAAAAGAAAGTGTTCCGTAGTTTCCGCTCTTGAAATCCGGTCCAAGAGTTTGGATAGATTTGTAAAGTCCCTGCCGTCTGTTTTTTTCTGCAGAAACTATTTCTTCGATTTTTATATTTTCATCAAGCGAAACAAAATTGTAAGTCTTTGGTTTTCCGCCTTCATCTGTATATTTTACAATTATGAATTTCGAATTCCGCGGAACAATTTCAACAGGAGCGTCTTTTGCCTTGTAGTCTCCGTTGTCTGATTTTTCAAATTCAGAATACGGAAAACTTACATTTAAATTCGGAAGGCTGATTTTTGTAGTGCCAGAAACATAGCCTGAATCAAAACCGTAGACTGGAACAATGTAATCCAAGTCAATCTGCTTTTTAGAAATCATGCCTCGGTAATATTCAGGATACCAGACAGTTGAAAGAATTCTTTCAAGAGTTTCATCGGCTTTTTGAGCTTCAACAACTTCCGATCCAATTCCGTAAGTTCCATCCAAGTTCATTTCAAAGAGCCTAAGATTGTAGCTAAAGCACCAGCCTTCAGTTCCGTTGTCAGTAAGAACATGAAGCCATTCACCAGAAAGAGGAACTCCGCCGTTTGTAGGAGAAACGCCTTTTTCTTTATAAAGCGTGCGAACAACTTCATTTTTGCGCAGACGGTAAACCTGCTTTGAAGTGTTCACTTTTTCTGCGCGGATTGGAAGTCCGTCCAAAATGCAAAAAGCATATTTTCCTTTATATTCAGAATACTTTTGCGCACGTTTCAATGCCTTTGATTTTGATTCTGGAGCTGAAAGTTTCCATAGAGGAACTTCAATTTTTTCTTTTGTTTCAGGAAGTCCGATTACATAAACTTTGGAAATATTTGACTTTAAATAAACAGGAACAACAGTTCCGTCTGGAATTTCTTTTTCGCCGACATTCCATAAAAGAACCCCATAGCCAATAACTCCAGAGCATGAAGAAAAAGTCAGCATGAACAATGAAAATGCAAAAAGAAAGATTCTATTTTTCATGGCGGATATTTTACAGGATTTTATCATAAAGTTCTACAAAGGAAGCAAAATTGAATTTTTATAATTTTTGATATAATATGAAAACATGAAAGACGAAACAATTCCATTAAGAAAAGACATCCCTGCGGAATACAAATGGGATCTTACACAACTTTATAAAACAGACGAAGAATGGGAAGCGGATCTAAAAAAGATTCCTTCGCTTGTAAAAAATTTTTCATCATTCAAAGGAAGGCTGTCGGAAAGCAGCAGCATTTTTCTTGAAGCTTTAAAAGCAGACGAAGCTCTTGACCGTCAAATTGAAAAAGTCTATCACTACGCAAGTCTTAACAATGAGGCTGACCAAGGAGACAGTGCCGCACAGGAAAAATACAGCCGCGTAATGATGGCATACACAGCAGCCTGCTCTGAAACAAGTTTTTTTACGCCGGAACTTCTTGCAATTCCAGATGAAAAAATAAATTCCTGGATAGAGCATCCGGAATTTAAAGACTATAAAATCTACATTCAAAAAGCACTTCATGCCAAGCCGCACATTTTAAGCGAAAAAGAAGAACGCATAATGGCCCTTCAGTCTGAATCCGGACAGACAGCATCAAATGTATTTTCACTTTTAAATGATGTTGACATGAACTTTGGAACTGTAGAGGTTGAAGGAAAACAGCTTCCGCTCACACATAGCACTTGGAGCGACTTTGAAGAAAATCAGGACAGAAAAATCCGCAAGGAAGCTTATGAAAAATTCTACGGAGCATTTGAAAGCCACGCAAACACACTTGCAGCTTTATATTCAGGATCTGTAAAAAACGACATTTTTCATGCACGGGCGCGCGGCTACAATTCATCTTTGGAAGCAGCTCTTTACGGCGACAAAGTTCCAGTAAGCGTTTACAAAAATCTTATAGAAACAGTTCACAAGAATCTCGACACTCTGCATCAGTATTACAAAATCCGCAAAAAAGTTCTTGGAGTTGAAGAACTCCGGCACTATGACGTTTACGTTCCATTGGTAAAATCTATAAAGTCAAAAATTTCTTATGACGAGTCTGTTGAAATTGTAAGAAACGCGCTTGCAGTTTTGGGAAGCGAATACACAGACACACTTTGTGGCGGATTAAAAGGCGGCTGGGTTGACAGATTCGAAAACAAAGGAAAAAATTCTGGAGCATTTTCAAGCGGATGCTACGAAGGATATCCTTACATTCTTTTAAATTACAAAGACACTTCATTGCGAGACGTTTACACAATGGCGCATGAAGGCGGTCATTCAATGCATTCATGGTACAGCGTCCGCAACAACCCATTTATGTCTTATGAATACACAATTTTTGAAGCCGAAGTCGCATCCACATTCAATGAAGAGCTTGTGTTCGAGTATCTTCTTAAAAATGCAAAAGACCATGAAATGAAAAAATATCTTTTGTCTATGCGCGCGAACGATATTCTTGCAACTTTGCACCGTCAGACAATGTTTGCGGAGTTTGAGTTGAAATGCCACGAAGCTATAGAAAACAACGAACCTTTAAGCACAGAAGCAATCCGTAGTATTTACAGAAAACTTTTAGAGCAGTACTTCGGACCTGCAATGAAATTTGAAAAATCCAGCGACATGGAAGGACTTCGCATTCCGCATTTCTATAACGCATTCTATGTCTATAAATATTCAACAGGAATTTCCGCTGCTCTTGCACTCGCAAAAAGAGTTGTCAACGGAGGAAAGCAAGAACATGAGGACTACTTTAAATTCTTAAAGTCCGGCGGCTCAAGATACCCAATCGAAAGCCTAAAAGTCGCAGGTGTAAACATGGAAAGCACAGAACCAGTTCAAGCGGCTCTTGACACATTCAAAGATCTTGTTGACCAGCTAGAAGAAGAACTTCTATAAAAAAAACGCGGCATAGAAAAAAAAGCAAAAATAAGCGATCCCGACACAAAGCATCGGGGTCGCTTATTATCATAAGGTATCACAGTCGAGTACATACCCTGCTGTGCGAATCAAAATTACTTTTCAAGAATAAATTCTACACGGCGGTTTTTCCAGTTCACATTTGTATCCTTGCGGTCTGCAACTGGCTCTGTTCCGCCCTTTCCTTCAACAGAAAGGCGAGAAGAATTAATTCCAAATTTTACAAGCTGGCTCTTAACATATTCAGCGCGCTGCTCAGAAAGAGAAATCAACGCCTTGCCCCAAACACCTTCCTCAGTTTCTTCCGCAGAGTTATCAGAAATTCTATTTGCGTGTCCAACAATAGTAACTTTGTAATCTTTGAACTTTTTAAGAATTTCAGAAACGCGCTTTAGAACACGGGCATTGTTATCAGCCTGCGCCTGTGTAATTCCAGCCTTAATAATTTTTCCATTAGAATCAACAGTTCTTACACCAAAGTCTGCTTCATTGCTTCTAAAGATAATTGAAGGGATTTGCATTTTGAGTTTGTCGCCATCGCGGACAACAAGAACATCAACATTTATAACGCCTTGGACAGCGCTTGACATTCCAAGCTCATCGCAAGCTGTAAATTCAAAAGGATAATCTTCCGCCGACTGAACAATTTCTCCATTGTTTCCGCGACCGTCCCAAATAATTCTCTTTGTAATTGAAGATTTTCCGCTTGTCTTCCAGAATGATTTTCCATTTCTGTCTTTGATTGTAAAGTTCCAATTTTTAAGTCCGGCAATTGTCTGGCATCCAAGTTCAATGAACAAGTCATCATCATTTCCGTCGTTATCCGGGCTAAAATATTTTGGAGCAGTTCTAACAGAAAGCGCAGGCGGAATAGCAGTGCAGATAAAGCTTGAAGAAACCGCATCTACAACGTTTCCTTTTGTATACTCAACATGAAGTTTTCCAACAAATGTTCCTTCAGCAATTTTTTCATCCGATGTGTCGCCACCCCAAGTAATTGCAGCCGGAAGATTTTCACTGTCATTGCTAGAAAATGTTTTTACAACAGAATTGGCAGAATCAACAATGTCAAATTTCCATGAAGAAATTCCTTCAGCAAGAGAAACTTTTATACCAAATTTCTGGGCATCAAGAATTCCGTCGGCATTAGGAGAAATGCCTTTGTATTCAGCAGTAACAAATCCTGTTACCGGACGCGCATCCAAGGAAATTCCTGCAATCGTTGTGCTTCCAGAATTTCCTGCCGCATCCTTTGAAGAAACCGCAAGTGAATAAATTCCATTTGCCGCTTTGTTTCCGCTATCGTCTGTTCCGTCCCATGCAAAATCCAAAGCCTTTGAATTATTCCAGACAAAAGTTTTTACAACCTGATTTTTCGCATTACGAATTTCAGCATTCCATTTTGTTTCAACAGAGCAGTCTTCAACTTTTACAGGAATAGTCTGCCGACTTGAGATTCCATCTGGAGAAAAAATTGTATAAGGCGCAGAGATTTTTATTGAAGGCGCAACTGTGTCAAGAATGAATTCCTGGCTTGCGGCTTCCGCTTCTGTTCCGCTGTTTGCGACAGTTTTTATAACAGCAGAATAAGTTCCGTCCGCGCACCTTGTTCCGTTGTCAGCAAGTCCGTCCCAAACAAATGAAGAAGGAATTTTTCCAGAGCCTTTAAAAGTCCTTACAGCCGTTCCATTGAAAATCTTAAGTTCATAAGAGTCGATTCCACTTGAGGCTTTTGCAACTGGAGTCAAAACAACTTTGTCCTGAACTCCATCCCCGTTCGGTGAAAATGCAGCAGGACTTACAGAAAGCGCAAGTTCAGTCTTGCTTGTGTCAAGCACAAATTCTTTTGATTCCATCAAATTGCTGTTTCCAGCAAGTTCAGAAACTTCAAGAACATATTTATATTTTCCGTCTTTTACAAACTGTCCGTTGTCATCAAGTCCGTCCCATTCAACAGAAGCAGGAAGAATTGTGTCAAAGTCAAAATTCTTTACAGCGGCATTGTTCTCATCAACAATCTTTCCTGTCCAAGTTTTTTCTCCAGTATAGGCTGGCTCCGCAACTTGCTGCTGAGAAATCTGAAATTTATTTTTTCCATTGAAAACTGTATTTGCAGGAAGAGAAACAGCTGCCTTTGGAGCTTCATTGTCAAGGACAAAAACAGGAGAATAAACAGCATCAGGCTCATAGCCATTCAAATACTTTGCAGTTATTTTTGCGCGGTACTCGCCATCAGCCAAATCTTTGCCCGAATTATTTTTTCCATCAAATAAAAATGAAGAAGGTGGATTTGTTTTTCCAGATTTTGAATAGTAAACTTTGTCGTCGTCTTTTCCTACAATAGAAATCTGCCAGTCGGTAAGAGAGTTCACGCTTGCAGATGGAGAAGGAATTGCAACTGAAAAATTAATTGTCCTTCTTGCAACCGCCACGCTTCCTTTTGGAGACGGAGCAAAATACCTTGAGCCGTTTATTGAAACTGCGGTTTCAGGCTTTTCAGCAGAAAAAATTATATTTGAAATTCTTGCTTGCTCAGAAGTATTTCCTGCCAAGTCAGTCGAAGTAATTTCGTAGTTGTAAACTCCGTCTGGCATAATGGACTTGCTTTCGTTTGTTCCGTTCCATTCAATTTCAAGCGGAGAAGAATCTTCCCATTTGTATGAGCGGACAAGATTTCCATGGTCATCTGTTATTTTTGCAGTCCACAGTTTTTCAGTTGAACCAGACTGCTTGATTTTCAACACAGCCTTGTTTCCTTCGCCAAAAATTTTATCGGCACCTTCAAGTTTCGCAAGATTGATTTCCGGCGGAGTATTGTCAACTACAACCGGAAGTTTTGAAGTTGTGGCAGTATTTCCATTGTCATCAGAAGCCGTAAACTGATAGTAATAAGTTCCATCCTGCGCCAACGAACCGTCATCCAAAAATCCGTTCCAGACAATTGTTGAAGGAATATCAACGCCGCGCTTTGGAGTTATCAACGTCTTGAAAAAAGTTTTAAAAGTGAATTTTGAAGGAAGCGAAATTTTATTTCCAATTGTGCGCACAACATTTCCACCCTCATCAGTGATTACAAAGCTCCATTCTTTTACATAGCGTTTTTCGCGGATTTTCAAAGGAACTTCAAGAGTATCCTGAATTCCGTCGTTGTTCGGTGAAATATACACAATGCCAGGCTCGGCAAAAAGCTCAGAAGAGAAACTGAGCGCAGAGAAAAGTGCAAATGCCGTAAAAATTTTTCTAGTTGTTTTTTTCATTTTTTATTCCTCGTTCCAAAGAATGATTTCAGGAGCATCGGTGTCTTTCAATCCCAAGTCAAGCCTTGCGCCAAAACTTACAGCCTGAATTCCTGAATAAAGAGTCTGCGTTGCAACAGAAGGAGTTAGTTCGCTCTTTTCCCAGTCTGAATTAGTTTCTGAAAATTTCTTAGAAGTTATTCCAAGTTTTAATGAAACGCCAACTGAAATACTGTTCACGCCGTCTGCCTTTCCTTCTGAAATTTCGCGGACATTCGCCTGCCAGCCAAGAGACAAGCGGACAAATTTGTTATATTCAAATCCAACTCCTAAATCCATTATACAATTCTGAAAAAATGGAAAGGCAAAATCCGTGCTAAACGAGCCAGTCCATTTTTTTACTTCAAAAACAGTCGAAGCAAAGGAAACCCTTGGAGTAAGCATAGACGGATAAGATGAAGAATCCTTCTTTTCATCAATTCCAAGTGTTTCATAGTCAGCAGGCTTTCCAATATTTAAAAGAGAAATTCCAAACCTCGGATTTGTAAAAACGCCAAAGCTGCTCATTTTATAAAGCGCACCAAAATCCACTCCAGCAGAAAAATCAGAGCCGCTTCCCATATAAAGACCGGTATACGCATTTGCGCCTACGGAAAGTCTTTCATTGACTTCTTTTGCCAATCCGGCGTGAAAAACCAAAGTCTTTCTTAAATCCATTCCGTAAAAATCAGCAAAAAGAGCGTTTGCAGTAAGCGAAACAACAGACCATTTTGTAGGAGCAATCATTCCAGCCTGAAATCCGCCACCAACAGTCTTATCGCTGCTTTCGCCTTCAATTTTTATTTTATCAAAGTTATAAAAAACAGTTCCGCTAAAATCAATATCAGCACGCTGCACACCAGCAGTAAGGGCGGGATTATAAGTTATGGACGCAGGAACAATCGTAAAATTCGGACCGCCAGCAGCAGACGCGGCACCAGACATAAGCTCAGGATGTGCAAGTCTATAAAGGTCTTCACCACCATAAGGCGGATTGTAAGCAAACAGTTCAGACATGCCTGCTAAAAAAAACGCAGCCAAAATTACTTTTTTCATAAAGTAAACCTCCAGTTTCAAATTATAACGAAAAACAAAACTATTTCAAATGAAATAAAATTTTTATTTACCGGAAAGCAATGCGCGCTCAACTTCATCTATGACAAAATCAGGAGTGCTTGCCCCGGCGGTAAGTCCGACAGTTTTTAAAGAAAAAAAACTATCAGGAATTTCAGAAGAATCTTCTATGAGCGCAGTTTTTCCGCAGATTAAAGAAGCCGTTTCAAAAAGCCTACGTGTATTCGCAGAATTCTTTCCGCCGATGACAAGAATCGCATCCACTTTGCCTTCAAGTTCTTTCAATGCGTTTTGCCGCTCCATTGTCGCAGAGCATATAGAATTGAAAATTTGAACTGAAGGATTTTTCTGTTTCAATGCTGAAGCGATTTTTTCAAACTCAACAGGACTGAATGTTGTCTGCGCAATCAAAACCGTTTTTTCAGGAATTTCAATTTTCAAAGCTTCCTCTGCGCTTTCCACAACAACAGCATGATTTTCCGCATAGCCTGAAATGCTTACAACTTCACCATGATTTTTGTCGCCCGCAATCACAACAAGAAAACCTTTTTTTTTCCATTCAGCCGCTCTCTTCTGGCTAAGGTGAACTCTTGGGCAAGTCGCATCAAGAATTTCCGCCCCTTGATTTTCAAGAACAGACACAACTTGCGGCGTAGTTCCATGCGCACGGATTACAACAACTGAACCGCTCTTTGCCTTTGCAAGTGAAGATGGCTCAAGAATCTGCGCGCCTTTTTTTTCAAGAGAATCCATAACAAGAGGATTGTGAATCAAAGGTCCAAGAGTAAAAACTTTCTTATGTCCATTTTTTTCTGAATTTTCAAGAGCAGCGGAAGCAGTTTCAACTGCACGTCTGACTCCCATGCAAAACCCAAGAACTTTGGCACGAACAACTTTCAACAGCAACTCCAACGCCAGTTTCAAAAATCGTATCGCCTGAAACTAGTATATAAAAGAAAAAAGCCGCAACTAAAAAAGTTACGGCCTTAAAATAATTCCTTATCAAGCGGAAAAAATCCGCTTAAAGCAATATTTAAACATTCTGTGTTGAATTAAACGAAAGAACATTCTTGTTGTTATGAGGCCTTACATGTTTTGCAAATTCTCCCGGCTCCCAGTTACGGCGCATCAAAGACACAAAGCCCGGAACAATGAGCATAGAAGAATAACATCCAGAAACAAGACCGACTGTAAGAACAATCGCAAAGTCTTTTATGCTTCCCGAAGTAAAAACAAGAAGCGCAACAGAAGCGAACATTGTTGTTACAGTTGTGATAATTGAGCGCGATAATGTTTCAGAAATCGAAGCATTCAATATATCGTTAAATTTCTTTGTCTGAATCAAGCTTATATTTTCGCGCACGCGATCCAAAATAACGATTGTGGCATTGATTGAGTAACCAAAAATCGTAAGAACCGCCGCAAAGCTTGTCGCAGAAAATTCAACCTGTGTCCATGAAATAAACGAGAACATTATAAGACAGTCATGCACAAGTCCGATTATAGCACCGACCGCAAAATCCCAGTGGAATCTTACAGCACAGTAAATCCAGATTGCAAGCAAAGTTACAACTGCAAGAATAACAGACTTGATTGCATTGCTGCTAGAAAATCCTGAGCCTACAAAGTCAGTTTTAATAATCGCAACATTGCTTTCGCCGAATTTTTCCTTGAGCGAACCGATAATTTCTGCCTGAAGAGAATCAGAAGAAATATCGTTCTTTGAAATTGCCGCGCGAATCTGGAAACTTCTGTTTGAATCATCTCCAAGTTCCTTTACTTCAACGCTTTCAGAGGCAAGAGCCGAGCGGACATCATCAATAGAAACATTTGTTGATGCGTCTGAAACATAAAGCAAAACAGGAGCGTCTGCGGAAAGACGAGAAGTTGAAGAGCTGTCCAAATAAATTCCGTAAGAACTTACATTTTCAGCGCCTTTTACAGAAACTGAAAGTCCGTCAACTTCAGAAAGAGAAGCCGCAATATCTTTTATAGAAGGATTCTGCGCATAAGAAAAAATTTTAGTTTCGTTTTCTGCGCTAGTTCCTGTTATAACAAGTTCCAGTGCAGTGCTTGAAGTTCCAACACTTATATTTGCAGAACCGTTGTAGGAAATTTCAATAGCAGCCGGACCAATGCGGACTTCTTCCAAAAGACCAGGCACAAAGTCAATGCCAAAGTTTATTCCGCGGATAAAAAATCCTGCGATTCCAAAAAGAATCAAAACTGAACTTAAAACAGCGCAGGCAGGAAATGCTTTACTGAATTTTTTTACTGTTTTCATTATTTAATCCCCCAGCCAATGCTGATATTCTTTACTTTTAAGACCTCTGTCTGGAAATCAAATATAAGGCGAGAGACAACCAAAGCTGTAAATACTGTTGAAACTACACCAATCGCAAGGCTCACTGCAAATCCCTGAACGGCACCGCTTCCAAGCTGTGTCATAAATATTGCGGCGATAAATGTTGTGATATTTGAGTCCATGATTGCCCAGAATGCGTTGTCAAATCCCGCGCTTACACTAGAAGTTCTGTCTTTTCCAAGGCGACGTTCTTCCTTTATACGTTCAAAGATAATAACGTTAGCATCAGTTGCCATTCCGATTGTAAGAATCATACCGGCAACAGTCGGCAAAGTGATTGTAAGATTAAATGCGCTCAAAATACTGAACATGATATAGAGATTCAAAACCTGAGAAACACAGGCGTTTATTCCAGACCCCTTGTACCATATAAGCATAAAAACCATAATTGAAAGAAGACCAACTGCAACTGCCAAAAGTCCCTGACGGATTGCCTGTTCTCCCAAAGAAGCTCCAATTACCTGCTGGCTTTCTACACTAAGAGGAACATCAAGCCAAGCTGTCTGCAAAACCTTGCGCAAGTTCTGGGCTTCACGCTGTCCAAATCCTGTAATCTGAACGTTTCCGCCTGTAATGGCTGTATTTATAGTAGCATTTGACTTGATTTTATTGTCGCTGATAATGCAGAGGTTTTCACCAACGTGCTCGCCAGTGAATTTTCCAAAGATTTCAGCGCCTTCAGCATCAAGAGAAAATGTAACCGCAGGACGTCCTGTAAGCTCTTCCGCACCGACATCAGCTGACTTTATGTGCTTTCCATCAAGAGCAACATCTTTCTTCACAACAAGATAGCCTTCGCGCTGGTCAAGCCCGTAAGCGTCCGTTGTGTAGTAGCCCAAAACTTCACAGTCGTCAGGGATAATTGAAGGATTAACAAGATTTCCTCTTATATCAAAAGTTGTATCAGGATTGTTGTAATAATAAGCATTGAAATTTGAAGTAGCCTCATTGTCAACAAGGCGGAAATTCAAAATTCCGCGTCCTTGAATTATCGAGTTAATCTGATCAGCTTCTGCAGAACCAGGAAGCTCAATGTAAATTCTATCCTCACCCTGCTGTCTGATTGTTGGAGAACTCAAGCCAAAGCGGTCAATGCGGCTTGTCAAAGTTTCAACAGCCTGCGCCATTATATCAGCTTTCAAAGTTGCAGTGTCCAAAACAGCGTCGCCCTGCTTTGCAATAACAGAGTCAAGGTCAGCCTTTACAATTACGTTCATTCCGCCTGAAAGGTCAAGACCAAGTTTTACAGAATTCTTATAATAGTCTTTTGTCTTAAGAATCTTTTTTCTATAAATTCCTTCGATAAAAGAAGCAAGCTCTGATTTTGAATCAAAAGAATTCAAAGCATCTTTCAAAAGGATGGTGGCAGGAGCTTTTTCTCCGGCAGCCTTGAAATTCATCTTTGCCTGCTTTAAAAGCCACTGGTTATCTTCTGGAACAGGAGCTTCTGGATTTGCTTTTACAGCATCAACTAATTTTCTAACTTCAGAATTAGCCCTGAAGCTTGAATAATTTTTTATATTTTCCAAAGAACTCAAGGCAAGAACCTTGTCTTCTTTTGGAGTGCGTACATACCAGCTGATTGACGGCCACAAAAAGGCAAAGCAAACAGCCAGCACTGCAATAATCATAAAAAGCCGGCTTTTCTTACTCATCTTTCTTTTCCTCTGAAGCAGCAGGCTCTTTGTTTTCCGTGCTGGCTTTTAGTTCTTCTTTCTGCTTTTTTCCTGATTTCTTTTCTTCAGTTTTTTCAGCAGGCTTATCAGAAACAACAGTTGCAATTGCAGAGCGGTTGAATTCTATTTTTGTATTTTCATCAACTCTTATTGTAACGACATTTGAATCTTTTTTTACAGAACTGACAGTTCCATGGATTCCTCCGATTGTAATTACTTTGTCGCCCTTCTGAAGCGCATCAAGCATTTTCTGAAGTTCTTTCTGCTTTTTGTTCTGCGGACGAATCATAAAAAAGTACATGATTCCTATGATAAGAATGAGAGGCAAAAACATTCCAAATCCGCCGCCCATAGCCGCAGGATCAGCTGCCTGTAATAAAAGTGAATTAAACAACATATTAAATTCCTTCCTTCGTAATTAATTTAAAATGGTATGAAAGGATAGCATTATTCGCATAAATTTACAAGAGAATTATTTAGAGGAATTCATTTCATAAACTCTAAACTTTCTTGCGCTAATTGGGATAAAATTTTTTTTCAATAAGAGGAAATTATCTTCCTAGCAACTTTTCTAGTTCTGAATTTTTGCTTAGATACAAAGAATTTGACGGGTCAAGAGCCACAACTTGCTTCAAATAATACTGCGCCCGCCTCCAGTCTTTTTTTGCATAGTAAATTTTGTAAAGACTGTAAAGAGAATCCTTGTTGCGCGGGTTTGCAGTCAGGCTTGCCCTTAAATCCGCAAGAACTGAATCTTCTGTTCCCTGAATCTGGCTGCGTTCAAAATACAAAAAGCTTTTCATTTTTTGACTGGCGGAAGGCAAAAGACTTGAAATGAGCTGCATCGCTGAATTTTTTTGTCCGGAAGCAGAAAGAACTTTTACGTAAGCCATGCACGAATTCTCATCAGCGGGATTTTTCTCATAATCCTTTAGCGCAAGATTCATCGCCTCGGTGTTCTTTTTTAATGCAAGGCAAATATCGATATGCCTAAAAAGCGAAGTTTTTTGCACTGAAGGAATCTGCATAAGTCGTGAGCTTAGGGAATACGCCTTTGCATAATCAGATTTTTTTATATATTCATCCAAAAGAATTTCCATTGCCTGAACATTTTCTGAATCTTTTTCAAGAACTTTTTCAGCAAGCTCAAGAGCTGTCATTCCATTTACAGAAAGTCCCGCAACAGAAGCAGTTTCTGCGGCAACAAGCAAAGTTTCAGAATCATAAGGATATAAGTTAAGAGCAGTTCCGGCGGTTTCTATAGCGGCGGCATTATTCTTGCTCCAGTCACGCAAAAGCTGTGTACGCAAAAGATAATATTCCTTGGAAGTGGAATTTTTCTTTTCAACGGCATCAAGCAAAGAAGAAGCCCTGATATAGTCCTGATTTTCCATTAGGATTTTTGCACGCAGTAAAACATAGCTTGTGTTGTCCGGTTCAAGCAAAAGCACACGCACAACAAAGCCTTCTGTCTTGTCAAAGTCCCCAAGATGAAAAGCAGACAGAGCGCAAGTTTTTAAAAGCTCTGTATCCTGTGGAAAGCGCGACAAAAGTTCTTCTCCAAATGAAAGCGCAAGCTCATACTTTCCAGTCAAAAAACAAGCCTTTGCCACAGACTCAAGAATTTCTTTTGTTCCTCCAGCATATTTTCCGTTGCTAAGCTTAAAATATTCCAAAGCCTTTTCATTTTCGTTCTGCTTTAGACAAAGAATTCCCATAAGATAATTTGCAAGAACTGAATCAGGACAAAGCTCAAGAGCAAAATTCAAAGAGTTTTCAGACAGCTCATAATAATCTTCAATTGTTACTCCTGATGAAGTCAAAAGAACCAACGATGGAAGCATAATGGAAAGAAAATCAGAGCGGTTCATGCTCAAATCATAAATTCCCTTCTTTGCGCTTTCAACGGCACCAATGTACTGATTTGTCCTTGCAATAGGCGGAACACTCCAAGTAACGGCTTCTGACGGCCAGGCAAGTTTCATAATTTCCGCGGAAATATAAAGAATGCTTTTTTCAGCGTCGGAATAGTCATCGGGAGAACTTTTATGAATTGAAGCTGCGGCCTGCCTTAAACTTTGTGGAGAACCGATTTCCACAAGGCGCATTGTTTCTTTGTCGATAGAAGAAAAAAAAGACCTGTTTTTTGAAGGAGAAACTTGAACCGCGACTGCCGGCAACTTTTCTTCGGATTTCGGCGCAGGAGAAGGCGAACTTGCGCAAGAGAAAATAAATGGCAATGTAGCAAAAACAAGATAAAAAGTTCCACGCATTTTCCGTAAAGAAATTCTTTCTGAAATTGTAGCATCTCTAAAAAATCCGGTCACAGTTTTCCTTAAAGCAAATTTTCTAAAAGCTGTCATCTGAAGAATCATCCTTTATATACGGAAATTCCTCGCTGTTTATTCTTTGAACTCCATAAACAAGAATAAGAAGAATTCCCAGAACAAAAAGGACTATTGGCCAGAAAACCGAAATAAATTTTGCAAACGAAATATGAAACACATGAAGCGAAAAAAGCAGGAAAATAATTCCCAGAACAAAAAGCGCGACAGACGGAAAAAGAAAAACCGCCCTGATTTTTTTATAAATGAATAAATCTGAAACAAGAAAAGCAAGTCCGGCATTAATAACAATAACCGGCCAAAGTTCTTTTAAATTTAAATGTAATAATTCTATGTTCAGCAAGGCAAAAAAAATGCTGTCAAAAACAAGCATGAATCCCAATGCAATGTAAAGGCTGCGTTTTCTTAGTCCTGCAGGAGAAACTTTTTTTGTCCGCTCAAGATTTTCCATAGTTTCATTAAATAATAAGATAAATTTCGATTCTTGACAACGGCTTTTAAAAACTTACAGGAACAACTTTGCGATTCAAATTTTTAATTGAAAATAGTTTCTATAATATGGTAGAATAAAAGAATGATTCGGAAAGTTTTTAGATTTGCGGCGGCGGCTTTTTTTTCCATAATTATAATGTCATGCGCAAAAGACAGAAAAGGCGCAATTCTGCCGGAAGCTTTTTCAAAGCAATACAAGAACACACAGAATCTTTTGATTTCGCTGCTTGAAAAAAAAGAAACAAAGGGAGAAACAAGATATGCGGTTGTAAACAGAATCGCAAACAATATGCTTTCCGTAAAAGACTATGCATCGCTTGTGCATTTTCTTACAAACTGGGTTGAACTGCACGAAGACGATTCTTATAACGCATACTGGCTTTTGATGACAGCTTATGCTTACCTTGAAAACGAAGCAGAGCCGATAGCTGAATACTATTTTGAGCGGATTATAAACAACTACAACGATCTTATTGTTCAGGGAAAATCAATTCATTTTGTTTGCCTTCAGCATTTGATTCAAATCAGCTCAAGCCCGGCAAACAGAATTTCATATTTCAACCAGCTTATAAGCAGATTTCCAAACAACGTAAGCACAACGGAACTTTTCTACAGGCTCGCCCTTGAATACGAAAAGGAAGGCGAATGGAACCAGGCAATCCGCTCATACACGCAGTTTCTTGACCAAGACGACGCGTCCACGCTGCAAATTTCAGGCTACCCTAACGCATATTTAAATGCAAAGCAGCTCATAGATTTCAGCAATTCAGCAAAAGACTGGACATTTGAAACTCTTGACGCTCTTGTTGCGGCTGTAAAATCTGGAATTTCATCATACAATTACAGAGCCCTTGACCGCTACAAATCAAAAGTCAACTTTTTTGCAATGTCCTGGCGGCAAGTTGAAACTGACATAAATGCCCAGGAAAGTTTTTCGATGCGCTCATTTATGCGCGGAAACAGAATCCGTTACAGCGCGGAACTCGATCCGTCATCTTCTCCAACAGAAGCATATTTGCGCACAACAGGCTGGAGCAACTACGTAAATGTCTGGTATCTGTATTTTAGAAAAGTGAATTTTCCAGCTGACCCTGAAATCCATGGACGCTGGGAATGGGCAGGAATTTACTTTGGTGAAAAATTGTAATGAAGAAAAAAATTGCAGTTTCTATATTTTCAGTATTGCTAGCCTCGTTTATCTTCGCGGAAGAGCCTGTCGCTGATTTTGAAATTGACTTTTCAGCCTTAAAAAATGAAAGTCCGGCAAAAACAAAAATCATTTCTTCAGAAAACAAAAAGAAAACTTCTGCGCAAAAAAACTATATAATTCCAGAACCAAAGCGCAAAGACATCGGTATTTCTGGAGTTTTCAAGGAACCGACATTAAAGTACCGGGAACGTTACCTTACATCTTCAAACAGACAATGGCTCGCTGATATTCTTTACGACTCAATTCCATACAGACCATACATAAGGGCGAAACTCAAAGAGAAAAAAATGCCGCTTTATTTGCAATATCTTCCGATTGTTGAGTCAAACTACAAGCCAACAGCGGTATCTGGCTCAGGCGCAACCGGGCTTTGGCAGTTTATGGCAAACAGCATGCATCCTTATTTAAAAAAGAATGAATATTTTGACGAGCGTCGCGATCCCTGGAAAGAAACAGATGCCGCACTATCAAAACTAGCGGAAAATTTCAAAATGTTTAACGACTGGCATTTAGCAATTGCCGCGTACAACATGGGAGCTGGAGCTGTAGGACGAATTGTAAAGGCGAATCCTGGAAAAGATTACTGGGCTTTGTCTGAAAAAGGACTTTTAAGCAAACAGGCTTCTGAATATATTCCAAAACTTATAGCAATTGCAGACATTGTTGAAAATTCGGATTTTTATGGAGCTATTGAAATTGGAGTTGCAGACAAGAGAATTGAAGGAGTTCCTCCGGAAAAGTTCAGCTACCTTACAATAAAAGGCAGCATAAAACTTTCAACTGTAGCCAAGGCAGCCGGAATTTCTTTAGAAACTGTAAAAATGCTTAACATCGAGCTTCTAAAGGAAATGACACCGCCCGAAACAACTTACAGATTAAGGCTTCCGGCCGGCAAAGCAAAAGTCGCCGCAGAAAACCTTCGGTAATTTTTTACATTATCTTTTTGCCTGCGTGCCAAAGTTTTTCAAGCTCATAAAAGTCTCTTGCTTCCTGGCTCATAAGATGCACAACAATCGGACCCAAGTCAATCAGATTCCAGTCATTGCCCTGTGAAGTCTTGTTATGAATTTTATGGATTTCAAGATCTGTGTCTTTTATGTAGTCTTTTATTTCCTTGTAAAGACCTTGCCAATGCGGACCGCTTGAAACTGTTGCAATTACAAAATAATCAGTCCAGCTGTTGAGCTCAGAAACATCAAGAACACAAACATCCGTGCCTTTTCCATCTTCCATTAGCTTGGCAATTTCCAGCGCCATTTCTTTTACAGTTTTTTCCATTTTTCCTCACTCGGACGATTTAGAAGAACTTCCTTTTACAAAACGTCCATTGAAATCTTTGCCCAAAATAATTGTAAAGTCAGCCTGAGCAGCACTTGTGGAATCAGCATTTTCCGGCATAACTTCCTCGTCAATTATATTTGTGCAATGAATAAAATTTCCTAAAGTTTTTGCAGCTTCAAAGTTTCCAATATGATTTATAATTTCAGTTTTTTCATAGTCATTACGGTCGGCATTTTTTGTTTCAAGGACTTCATATCCCGCGCTCTGCAAAAGGAAAGAAGTATTGCGCGCAAGTCCCTGCTCCGTTGTTCCATTTTGAATTACAAGAACATAAACACGGTTTTGATTTCCAAGATCACCCGAAACAAGAGAACTTATAGCCTGATTTATAACATCCTTTATGAGCTGACCGTCATAATACGGAAACAAAAGAGTCTGACCGTCAACAGTTCTTAAACTTCCTGTTATAGTCTGAATTGAAAACCGCTCGGTATCAATCAAAGAAAGCTTTTTCATCAAGTTATAGAAATTCTTCTTGTCTATATTTGTTTTGATTTTTTCCTCATAAACTGAAAAATTATTCTTTGCAAAAATAATATTGCGGTTTTCTTTTAATGCATAAATAAGGGAAACAAAAACAGCCTGACGCCTGTCCTCAACATCGCTTGCATTTTCAGACGGACTTTTGTACATAATATAGTCATGGATTTTATCTCCATCCAGAACGACAGCACCGCTCGGAAAAAGGCAACGCATTCCGTTTTCATCGGTTTCGTCAACAGGAAATGAAATAAAAACATTCAGTCCGCCAAGATAATCTGCAAGCAGCTCCAAGTCTGAAAGCTTTATTTCAATTGTAAAAGGAATTTTCTTTCCGATAAGTTTTTCAATTTCGTCTTTATAAGAAGCAAGACCTTTTTCCTTGTAAACTGAATCAATTCTGTCCACTCGTCCAAGGCTTTTATAAATCGCGCCGGTATTTCCCAAAATATCAAAAGCGGATGCCTGTCCTGTCTGCGGATAAAAAACGAGAACATCAGTTGAAAGCACGTTTCCGTCATCATCCTTTAAAATCCAAAGGCTGTTTATAACAGGATTCAGCTTAAGATTTTCTTCAATAGGATCCATACGAAGCGATAAAACGATAAAGCCAACAACGCCAATAATAATCACAAGAATAGTAAGAAGAAAAATTCCATTTCTTTGTTCTTTTGAAATACTCATTTTTACAATTCCTAAAGCTTAACTGGCACGCAGAGAATTTTCAGTAGCAATCTGATTTTTTAAGTCCGTTTCAAATTCATAGCTTGGCTCTGCAATTTTTTTCTGCTTGCTTTTTAGATATTCCATGTTTTCCTGAACAACAAAAAGAGTCATTTCATTCAGCGGCATGGAAAAAATTTTTTTTCTATATTCTTCTGTTGACTGCGGACGTCCGGGCTCAACTTTGTCAGCAACATAAATAATCTTTGCAAGAAGACACAAACCTAAGCCGCCAAGTGTATGGTTCGCAACTGCCTGAATAACATCAGGATTTTTTACAGAAAATTTTTCTTGAAGCAAGACTGCAGCCGCTCTTCCGTGCAAAAGTGAAGGCTTGTTTTTTTCAATTTCAGAAATAGACTTTCCGTCTTCAGATGCAAGAGAAAGAATTTCAGAATCTTCCATATTCTTGCAAATATCATGGGCAAGGCCTGCAAGATAGCCAATGTCTTTGTCGTAGCCGAACAAGCCGCACATAAAAGCCGCCGTTTCCGCAACACGGACAGAATGCTCAAAGCGTTTTTCCTTCAATACAGACTTTGCATATTTCCTGATTTTTTCTATAAGCTGTTCAGTTTTTGCTTCCATACAAATTACCGTCAATAATATACTTGAAAACTTTTGAAGGCACAAGATATTGAAAAGCCATTTTATTTGCAGCCCTAAACCTTATGCTAGTTGAGCTTACTGCGAGCGGCTCATTTTTCAGGAAAACCGCATTTTTAAAAAGCGGTTCATCTTCTATCCGGAATTCTTTTTCTGCACAATCATCTGCTTGTGAATATTTTCCGGTCGCTTTGTTCTTAAAATTTTTATCTTCAGTCTGAAAAGGTCGTTCCGCCAAAATCAGCTCGCATTTTTCTACAAGCAAAGACACATTGTTCCAGAGATGAAAAGTCGAAAATAAATCTCTGCCGATTACAAGTCCTATTTTTTCAGGCTTGTATTTTTCTTCAATGAAGCAGACTGTATCATAAGTGTACGAAATTCCTCCACGCTGAATTTCACAAGGCTCTATTTCAAAGCGCGGATCGTCTTGGCAGGCAAGTTCAACCATTTTCGCACGTTTTTCAGGCGACAAAGCTCCGTTCATGTTTTTATGAGGCGGAGAAAAAACCGGTACAAAAAGAACTTTGTCATATCCAAGCGAAACGCAAATTTCGTCCGCCAAAGCAAGATGCCCAATATGAATCGGATTGAAACTTCCGCCCAAAACTGCGATTTTCATTTTCAGCTTTCACTTCCCGGAAACTGAACTTCCATTGAATCATCCACGGAACGGCTAGACAAAAATGAGCTTTTTGCAGGCACAGAATTTTCTTCGATAGCAGGCTTATTAAGAACCTCCATTTTTTCAATAAGCGAAATTATTTCAAGCCGAGTTTCGTTCATGTTTGTTCTTGCCGCAACAGAAACCGCAAGAACTTTTACATCAGGCTCTTTGCTTTGGATTTTTTCCTTTACTTTCATTGCATTTTCGAGCGCACCTTCGATGTCAATTTTATTGCAAAGGACAATTCTTGGCTTCTTTGTAAGTTCCCTGCCAAAACCGTCAAGTTCCTTTAAAAGCAAGTCATAAGCCTCAAGGAAATTTTCATCGCTGCAGTCAATCATAAACAAAAGCCCGGCAGTTCTTGAAATGTGCTTCAAAAATCTTATGCCAAGACCAGCACCTTCAGATGCTCCTTCTATTATTCCGGGAATATCCGCAATAATAAAATCTTTGTCATCGCCAGCATGGAGCACGCCAAGATTAGGAATTTTTGTTGTAAAAGGATACGGAGCGATTTTCGGACGCGCATTTGTAAAAAAATCCAGCAAGCTTGATTTTCCTGCATTCGGAAAACCAACAAGACCAATGTCCGCCATAACAGAAAGCTCAACACGCAAAACTCTTTCCTGCCCCGGCGCGCCTTTGTTTGCAATGCGCGGAGCTTGGTTTGTGCTTGACTTGAAATGCACATTTCCCCAGCCACCGTTTCCGCCTTTTAAGAAAACAAACTGGTCGTCCTCGCTTTCAACAGTAAAGTCATGAATAAGCTCGCCAGTTTCATTGTCGCGGATTGTAGTTCCGGGAGGAACTGGAATCACAACATCATCGCCATCTTTTCCATAGCGGTTCCAGCCCTGACCGTCGCCACCGTTTTTCGCTTTCAAAATCGGGTGATACCTTAAATGGGCAAGAGTTCTAAGATTCCGCTTTAAACAAAAAATCACATCTCCGCCACGTCCGCCATCTCCGCCGTTTGGTCCGCCGTTTGGAATATATTTTTCACGTCTAAATGAAACACAGCCGTTTCCGCCTTTTCCAGAACGGACAGTAATAACAGCCTCATCTGCAAATTGAATCATCGTTGCTCCCATAAAAAAAACCCAGCAAGGACAATTATTCCAAGCCGGGCATTTTAATTATTTTAGAAAATTTCAAATCCTAAAGACAAAAATTTTCTTTATTAGTTGGCAGAAACAGGTTCAACTGAAACAAGTTTGCGATTCATGCGCTCTGTGTATTTTACTACACCGTCAACAACTGAATACAAAGTGTCATCTGTTCCACGTTTTACATTGCTGCCAGGATGAATACGAGTTCCACGCTGTCTTACAAGAATAGAACCGGCAGTAACTTTTTCTCCACCAAATCTTTTAACGCCCAAATGTTTAGGGTTTGAATCGCGGCCATTTTTAGCACCGCTACCGCCTTTAGTACGTCCCATTTTAATCCTCCGCCGGCATAAACCGGACTATTATTCAATTATTTCTTGAAACCGCACATTATCAGGATATTCAGCAGAAAGTTTTATAAAAGCAAATCTTATAAAATCCCCAATGCATTTCAAGCGTTCCACAGCAGAGACTGCGGATTTTTCAACCCGAAACTCCAAAAAGCCACGGGTAGAAGTGTCAGCATTAAAAACAAGCCCTTTTGTACTTTGAAGCAGTTCAACTGATGTGCCAAGAATTATGGATTCAGCAGCACAAACAATGTCCTTGCCCTTTTCAGCAAACGAAGCATGACCAAAAGCTTTTAGGCTTTTCAACGCTCCGTCTTTGCCGCAAACCAAAAGAACTTCCGTCACTTATGCCAAAACAACATCCTGAACAGTAACTTTTGTATACTGTTCGCGGTGTCCAATAAGACGATGGTAGTCTTTCTTTGACTTGTATTTGAATACGAGAACTTTCTTGTCCTTGAAAGTTTCTCCAACTTTTACAGTAACTTTAGCGCCCTTTACATAAGGAGAACCGACAGAAACTTTATCGCCATCACTTACAAGAAGAACTGTATCGATTGTGATTACATCGCCATCTTTCGCATCAAGCTTTGACACTTCAAGAACAGCGTCTTTTTCTGCCTTGTACTGATTGCCTTTGAATTCAACAATTGCGTACATTTTATAAACCTCTAAATTTTTTTTACCCCAAGGAGTAACGGGTTCCTTGAAAGCATTTCAATAATTAGTAAGATATTTTAACAAATTTCATAAACTAAGGTCAAGAGAATTTCTGCCGATAAATAAAAAATTCAGACTTTTAATTTACCGCCGCATTTTCAAACTTGTTTCATAAAATTGAAATTTTCATGAAGTTCATATAAAATGAAATTATGGAATTTGACTTGAAAAAGCTCCCATGTTTTGGAGTTGCAGGAAATTTTACAGGACATCTGGAACAGGCCGGAGAAGCCGTTGAGTTTCAGAATGTAAAGACAAAAGAAAAAAATGAGCCAAAAGCAATTTTTCCAACATATATACCGAACGCAAAGGATCTGGTGCCGGAATTTCTTGGAACATTTCCGTTTGACTCAGGCAAAATAATTTTTCCGCACGGAGAAGAAAAACTCCAGATTGAACCGGAATGCGCATTGATTCTAAACGCTGAATGGAACGGCGCAAAACTTAAGTCTCTTGTTCCCGTGAAATTCGGAGCGTCAAACGACTGCTCAATCCGCAAACCGGGCGCAAAAAAAATCAGCATGAAAAAAAACTGGGGCAAATGCAGTAAAGGACTTTCTGAAAATTTAATCAGCATTGACGGATTTTTCGAAAAAGGAAACATTGCAAAATATAGAATCGCCTGTTTTCTTTTTAGAGACGGAAAAATCTTTGAATATGGAGAAGACAGCCCGGTAAAAGGCTACAGTTACATTTTTGAAAAGCTCACAAATTGGCTCATAGAAAAATTCAACACACAAAAAGATGAGGGTACTGCGGAAAACGTTGGAAAATATCTTGTCTCAATCGGTTCGCCTGAACAAATAATGGTTTCCATAGGAGCTACGCGCTATACCGAATTCGGGGAAACAAATTTCCTAAAGGACGGAGACGAAAGCATTGTCATTCTTTATCCTGATAAATACTCAAATACTGAAATTAAAGAAATGGCAGCTGAAAATTCTTTTTCCGATAAAGAAATAAGCGTTTTAAGGCAAAAAATAATTTTGCAGTAGATTAAACCGCCGGATTTTGAAAAACAAAAATTCAGCGGCTAATATTTTACTTTGAACAGATACAAATGCTGTTCTTTAAAAAGTCCAGTGCTTGAATTGCGTCCATTCCTTTTTTGTCTGCATATTCAAGAATCTGGGCAACTTTTGACATCAAATCAAGGTTATGCTCCGACATTTCATTCCATAAAATTATAAGTTCTGCACGGTCTTTTAAAATTCCAGCCGCAATACAAAAAGAGTTTACACCTACAGACATCGCAACATGAACAGACACATTTCCAAACTTTGTCTCCTCTCCTGCAGCCTCATCATGCTTCTGCAAATCACTGATTACAAGCTGCCTGTCCATAACACAGTTTGAATCGACCGCGTCAACCAAAGAGCAAAGAATTGAATCCTTTTCAGCATTTTTAATATTTCCAGCAGAGTAAAAAGACAACATAAAAATTCCTCCATAAAAAAACAACGAGAAAGTATAAAAATTAAAAGTGAAAAAAAAACTATGGGGAACTTTACAAGACAGAAGCTTGCTTTATTATAAAATCAATGTATTTATGCTTGACCGGAACAGCCAGCACATATAATGAAAAATCAACGTTCCTTTCAACTACAAGAAAAAGAAGATGTAAAAACGCAAAGCAAATTACAAAAGAAATTTCAAATTTTCTTTCTTCATGCACAAACGCTTCAACAGTGGAATTATCAAAAAAAGACAAAATAACTGCGCCTGAGTCATTTTCAAACCCAAGGGCGCATTTATTGGAGATTTTAAGTTCATGCCTGAACGCAGGATATAAAATCCACAGAAAAACTGAAAAGATAATTAAAATTGTATATAAAACTTTTTTCTGCATAAAATCTTAATCCAGGCACAAAAACAACAGAACCGCACTTTACAAAATGCAGTCCTGCCGTACAAAACTAAGCGCCGTAAGTCGCAATGAAAACGCCGGCAGCAATAGCAGTGCCAATTACACCAGCAACATTCGGTCCCATCGCATTCATCAAAAGGAAGTTCGAAGGATCGTATTCAAGTCCGACTTTATTTGCAACACGGGCAGCCATAGGAACCGCAGAAACTCCTGCAGAGCCAATAAGCGGATTGATTTTTTTCTTAAGGAAAAGATTCATGACTTTTGCCATTACAAGACCACCGATTGTGGCAACTGCAAAAGCAAAAAGACCAAGAACAATAATTCCAAGCGATTCTTTCTTAATGATTTTTTCTGGAGTCATCTGGCTTCCAACTCCAAGTGAAAGAAGAATTGAAACAATGTTCATAAGTTCATTTTCCATAGTTTTAGAAAGGCGTTCCGCAGCATGGCTTTCCTTTACAAAGTTTCCGAACGCAAGCATTCCAATCAAAGGACAAGCTGGCGGCAAAAGAAGAATTGAAATCACAAGAAGCAAAATCGGGAACAAAACTTTTTCTGTTTTTGAAACAGGCCTAAGCTGATCCATTTTTATCAGGCGCTCTTTTTTTGTCGTAAGAAGCTTCATAATAGGAGGCTGAATCATCGGAACAAGAGCCATATAAGAATAAGCAGCAACTGCAATAACCGCCATCATTTCAGGAGCAAGTTTTCCAGAAACATAAATTGAAGTCGGACCGTCCGCACCGCCGATAATTGAAATCGCACTAGCCTGAAGCATTGTATAGTCAGTTCCAAGGAAAGCGTTCATAAATGCAACACCGAAAAGCGTAAAGAAAACACCGAATTGGGCAGCACCGCCAAGCAATGCAGTTTTTGGATTTGCAATAAGAGGACCAAAGTCAGTCATCGCGCCAATTCCCATGAAAATAAGCATCGGGAAAAATTCATTTCCAACGCCAGCACTGTAAATTATATGCAGCATTCCATGAGGAGCGTCTCCCATTGCCGCGCCCGGAATATTCACGAGAACAGTTCCAAATCCAATCGGAATAAGAAGAAGAGGTTCAAAACCCTTGCCAACCGCAAGATAAATAATAAGGAAACCAATTGCAATCATAATCAAAGACTGCCAGCCCGGAGCTTTAGGAGCTTCGTCAAACGGATTGTTTTCTTCCGCCACAAGCTGAGCTTCTGCCTGCGCCTTTTCCAACGCAAGTTCTTCCGCTGTAGGCTGATGAATCATTTTATATATTCCAGTTGACTTTCCAATGTTCTTTAAAAACTTTGAAATAGAAATATCGTACTTTCCATTCCAGTTTTCAGTTCCTTTTATTACGCGTTCCATTCCAGAAGCTGGAGATGGCTTGTCCTGCGCAAAAGTTCTTGTTGTAAATGAAAGAACCGCAGCAACCGCCATAATCGAAAGCATAATAAATGCAATTTTTGTATTTTTAATTTTCTTTGTATCAGGCATATTTTTTCCTTAAAAAAACTTCCGCCGCTTCTAAAAAAAAAACGGCAGATAATCTTAGCAAATTTCAGCTACTGGCTGACCATTTGTAAGCTGAGTTCCGGCACTTGCAAGGAAGTGAACTTTTCCGTCAACAGGAGCCTTTATTTCAAGTTCCATCTTCATTGACTCAATAATAACAACATTGTCGCCTTTCTTTACAGAAGCGCCTTCAGCAACAGCAGTTCTAAGGAACACGCCGGCAACTGGAGCATTTACTTTTGTTCCATTGCCAGATGAAACTGGAGCAGCTGGAGCCGGAGCCGCTGGAGAAGCAACAGGCTTAGCAACTGGAGCAGGCTGAACAACAACACCGCCAATAGCAGCAAGAACCTGTCCGCTTTGAATCTGTGTACCTGGAGCAACAGAATAAGTGATTGTTCCGTCGGCTGTAGCTTTAACTTCAAGCTCCATCTTCATTGATTCAATTATTATTATAGTCTGACCTTTTGAAACTTTTGTTCCGTTTGCAAAGCACTGCTTGAGCAAAGTTCCGGCAACAGGAGCTTTTACATCAACTCCGCCTGTAGCAACCGGAGCAGAAACAGTAGCCGGAGCAGCAGTTCCTGTTCCAACAGAAACCGAATAAGGAGTTCCATTTACTGTAACAGAACCGTTTCCGTCTGAAGTTACATTGTATGCAGAACCGTTAACCGTGATTGTGTAAGAGCCGCCCTTTGAAGCAGGTTCAGCAGCCGGAGTTTCTTTCTTTGCAAATGCAGTCGCAGCATCAACAGGACCGTTTGCTCTTTCCTTAAAGAATTTTGGAGCAACTTTCGGGAACATTGCATAAGTAAGAGTATCCTCGTCGCTTCCATCACCGCCATTTTCCTTTGCTTCCTTAACCATTTTGTCCCATTCAGGCTCAATTTTGTCAGCAGGACGGCAAGTAACAACTTCTTCCATATTATTCTGGGCAAGAGCCTTTTTTACGAGATCCGCATTTGGCTCCGCAGGAAGTTTTCCATACTTTCCAACCAAAAGATCGCGGAATTCGCCAGTCATTCTTTCATAGCGTCCAAAAAGAACATTGAAAACAGCCTGAGTTCCAACAATCTGCGATGTCGGAGTTACAAGAGGAACATATCCAACATCTTTCTGTACAATCGGAAGCTCTTTTAGGACATCGTCCATTTTGTTAGACGCGCCCTGCTGCTTAAGTTGACTTTCTAGATTTGAAAGCATTCCGCCTGGAACCTGGGAAAGAAGAATACGGGTATCGGCTCCAAGGAAAGAAGATTCAAGTGAAGAATAATGCTTGCGGACTTCGCGGAAATAAGCGGCAATTTCAAGAAGAGCCTTTGTGTCAAGTCCTGTATCATACTCAGTTCCCTTGAGCATCTCAACAACAGTTTCGGTTGGGGAATGGCTTGTTCCCATAGACATTGAAGAAATAGCAGTGTCAAGAACATCCGCGCCGGCTTCAACCGCCTTAAGTTCTGTAGCAACAGAAAGTCCAGTTGTCGCATGAGAGTGGATTTCAATAGGAAGATCGCAGGCTTTTTTAATGGCAAGAACCAAGTCATAGGCTTCATAAGGCTTTAGAAGTCCAGACATATCTTTTATACAGATTGAATCCGCGCCGAATTCAGCGTAAGTTTTTGCAAGGTCAGCATAAACCTGATTTGTATGGAAAGGAGTAACTGCATAGGAAATTGCCATCTGAACATGTTTTCCTGTCTTTTTTGCAGCTTTTGTAGCGCGCTCAAGGTTGCGAGGGTCGTTGCAGGCATCAAAAATGCGGAAAACATCAATTCCGTTCTTTGCGGCAGTTTCAACAAACTTGTCAACAACATCATCAGCGTAATGGCGGTATCCCAAAAGATTCTGTCCGCGCAAAAGCATCATAATCTTATTATTTGGAAGAGCCGCATGTAGCTTGCGAAGACGCTCCCAAGGATCTTCATTCAAAAAGCGTATACAAGAGTCATAAGTTGCTCCGCCCCAGCCTTCTACAGCCCAATAGCCGATTTTATCAATCATTCCGCAAGCAGGAAGCATATCAGCAGTTGTCATGCGTGTGGCATGCAAAGACTGATGGGCATCACGCAAAACAAGTTCAGAAATTCCAATTTTCTTAGACATAAATCAACCTCTTATAAAAATCTATTAATTACAAAACTTTTTTATCTTTTAATACAGCGGCAATAGCGGCGACAACAGCTCCACTGTCTTCAGCAGGAACAGAAACAGAAGGAGAAGGAGCGGCAACTGGCTGCCCGCCGGCAGGCTCGGCGTCCCATTTCAAGGCATGTACAACGGCATGAAGCGCAATCATCGCCAAAATCATGATAATCAGAAAAAAGAAAACCACACCCATTCCCAGCAAAGTAAGAATTCCACTTTGACTGAACATTTCAAGAACTGTCATAGTTCCTCCCAAGAATAAAGATTTTATTAAGAAAATAAATTTTTTAAACCGAATCTTTCCGCATTTTAGCAAAAGGATACAATTATAATATAGAGAAATTTCAAAAACTTTACAATTAGAGTAGAAAGAATTTATTCATCAACTGAACAACAGTTACGCAAAAAAAATCCGCCAGGAACAAATGAAACACGTTCAAATATTCCAAGCGGAAATTTCAATTTAAAGTTTCAGTCTAAACCCTGAACTGGCCAAGACGGCTGTCCATTACAGAAATATTTTCCTTTGTAGACTGCGCCAAGTCCGAAACATTCTGAGCTGCCGAACTTATTTGCCTTGCTCCCGCCGCCATTTCGTCCATGCTTCCAAGAATCGTAGAAGAAACATGCTGAACAGAATCCATTTCCTTGGAAACTTCAACAATTCCGCTGTTTACATCCTTGAATTTTCCGTTTACTTCAGAAGACTGGCTCCTCATGTCGCTAAGCGCGCTGAAAATCTGCCTAGAAGCATTTTCCTGCTCGTTCATGGCATTGTCAATTTCACGGATAATCGTATCGGTCGAATTCAAGTGCGTAACAATTTCACCGAATGCAGTCTGCGAATCCTTTGAAAGGGAAACAACATCTTTAATAGAAGAAGAAATCTGCTTTAATTCTGTATTGATATTTTTTGACTGCTGGCTTGAAGTTTCCGCAAGTTTTCTGATTTCATTTGCAACAACAGAAAATCCTTCGCCCGCTTTTCCTGCATGGGCGGCTTCAATCGCAGCGTTCATTGCAAGCAAGTTTGTTTCAGAGGCAATCTGCGAAATAATCTGGTTCGCCTGAATAAGCATTTTTGACTGGGCGGCAATTTCGTTGACTTTTCCGTCTACATTCGCAAGCTTTGTTTTTCCCTCGTCAACAGTTCCGCCAAGTTCCTTAAAGCTGTCAGACATTTTATGGACATTTGCAGTAACGGAAGAAATGTTTCCAAGCATCTCTTCAATTGCGGCGGAAGATTCAGAAATTCCCTGCGCCTGAGCTTCAATAAGACCAGACAAATCTTTTATGCTTCCGGCAGACTTTCCAAGAATTCCGGTTGTATTTGAAACAGAAAGTGAAAGATTTTCTGACTGCCTTTTTACGCCGGTAATGTTCGCCATAATCTGGGCAGTCGCGCTGGCAGATTCAGATGCGTTTGTTCCCAAATTCTGGCCGATTGAATCAAGGGAATTCTGAGCTTCGTTCAGTTCAACGATAATCTTCTGAATCATTTCAATAAATTTATTTATGTCAAGTGAAATATCATCAAATTCATTGTTCCATTTTATAGGCAAGCGCGCCGTAAGATCCGCATCTCCAGAAGAAAGATTGCTGATTGCCTCTCCGACGGCCTTAAGCGGATTTATAATTTTTGCAATCAGAATAGCCACAAGAATCAGAATAATAACAGCCGCGCACAAAACTGTAGCAATAAGAATCCGCAAGAATATGGAATAAATTATTTCATTCACAAGCGAAACTTTCTTGCCAAGGAAAAGAGTTGTCAAAAACCGGCCGTCGTCATATTTTAAAGGAAAATAGTATGTAAAGTAATCATCACCATTAATTTTAGCATTGTACAAAGTCTCTTTACCGGAAGAAGCCCTTTCTATCGGCGTCTTGTCAGCAATTTCCGTTCCAAGCATTCCCTCCAGCGAGGTAAAGGCCCTTTTTGTTCCCTCAAAAATTGTAAAGTTGCAGTCTGTTGATTTTGAAATGCGCTCAACAAATGAATTGTTCAGTATTTCCTTTTTAGTAAAGAACGCACCCACAACTTTTCCGTTTGACTCCAAAGGACGGCCGCAGATATATGAAACAACACCGTCAGCCTGCACAAAATCTGAAAACTGTTTTCCCTCAAGGACATTTCTTTTATTCTGGTCGTCTATTCCATGCATAACTCCTACGTTTATTGCAGTTCCGTCAGTTCCCACAAAAGTGCAGGCATCAAACATAGAAGCGGCAATGGCATTGCTGAAAGTATCACGTATTACTTCTGGCTTAGAAAGTCCAAAAATTGAGTAAATGTCTTCAAGTGTTTTTAAAGTATACAATGTCGAATCTTTGCAGGTTTTCTTAAAAATATCAATTTCCTCATAAACAATTGAAACGCTGCTCTTTAATGACTTGTTAAAATAATCAGAAAAATCGGTTTTTATTCTGGAATAGACAATAACAGAAAGAGCCGCGGCATAAACCGCAAGCCCAATAATATTCGACAGCATAAGAACCGCCGAAATTGAAAATCTTTTTTTCATAGTAACCCCATACAGTAATCACCCCTCCCACCTATACAGCACAAACCTCAACTTTTTATAATGCGCAAGTATAGCATAACTAAAAAAATATGCAACCATAAAGATTGAATCTCACAGGATAAACGCATTATAAATGTATTCAGCATAAAACTGGCTCCCAGGCACGGTTTCCTGGTTCAAAATCGCGCAATAATGGGGATGTCCAATAAGTATCTTTTTTGTCATTCATAGGCTTTTATAGACTTGACCCGAAATTCTAAATGCATATATTACAATCATTTAGAAATTGTTCAGCAATGACATTCAGAACTTATTGGACATCCTCTGATTGTTGCAAAGTAACTATAGAATTGTCCGCTCACGCGGCCGCAACAATCAGAGTATTTTTGCCCCAGGAACCGTTCCTTCGCGCAAACTTTACTTAAATTATTTATAATACGTTTTGCCCTGTTGAATCTCATTCCCCTGCTAGACACTGGAATATGTAATAGATTTTCGGGTCAACCACGAAGATGGCACTTTTTACAATAAAGACAGCAAACTGATTTCAACAAAGAAGAAGATTTTGTTTATTTATCAACTTGATTTTTTCTATTAAAATGCCGAAAATTTAAAAACGGACTCTTTATGAAAACAAAGAATTTTATTTTATACACAGCTGCAATAATCTCATGTGCCTGCATTTTCGGGCAAAGCTACATAGAGCAATTCGATTTTTCCACGGAAACATCAGAACCTGCTCCATCCGTCTACGTTCCATATTCAGACATAGAAATTGAGCATGAATCAATCATGGCGGCAAAAGCCCAAGGACACGTTTCAGAAAAAGATGCCGTAATGACATCTTCAAGCTTTGTAAACTGGACGAAAAACACATTTGCTTCGGACGTGGCTTTTAATATCGAAAAAGCGGGAATTCCTCTTCCAAGCGGAAAATCAACTTCTGTAAAAGAAATTGAAATGAAGCTTCCGATTCTTGTAAAAAATCCGCTGCTTTCTCTTTATGTGGACGACACAAAAACTCTCGGCGACCTTGTTCTTGACGGAACTGTTACACTTGAAAGCCTCACCAGAATTATAGACAACAGCAAAAAGACTCCGGCGGTATTTACAAAAGACGGCCTTCTTTTAACAAAACACACAATCGACATGAACGACATTTCTTCAAGCCTTGTAAAGCACCACACTCCATACAAAAAAATGCAGCCGATTGACCAAGTCGCATCCAGGGAATACACAGGAATTGTTCTTGACGCGCGCGGCTCTTTGCCAGTCCATGGAGAATTCATAGAAAGCGAAGTTTATCCGTGCCTGTTCCCAAAAGTCTGGACAGAAGACATGGAGCTTTTTTATGAGCGAAACATGGTTCAGCCTGAACTAGCAAAAAAATCAGGAATCGTAAAATACTCAAGCTCAGATTTTATAGAAGACTATGACGGAAGAGCCGGAAAAGATCCGCTTTGGATTACCGTAAAAAAAGTATACGGAATAAACAGATGCGACCCTGTGATTTCAAAAGAAGACTATTTAAAGATTGCTTCCGTTGAAAAAAACGTGGAGCTTCTAAAGAAAGGAAAAGTTGTAATTCTTTTGGACAAGGAGCAGCTTGAGCATAAAGTTTCTGTACCTAAAAAAGACAAAAATTATTACATCGCATATCACCAGATAAAAAAATATTTCTTTGAGCGAAAAATTCCAGACGTTGACCTGAACGAAGTCCTAACAGGAATTCAAATTACAATGCAGAACCTGCGCTTTATCGCTGATTCTTATGAGCTTCTTCCGCAGGAAAAACCGCGCATTGCTCAGATTGCAGAATCGCTTAAAAAAGCCACATCTTCCGGCGAATACACAATTCTGATTGAAGGACACACAGCTGATGTAAACAAGCCGAACGGGCAAATGACATTAAGCATTCAGCGCGCACAGGAAATAATCAAGGAGCTTGTTTCAAACGGAATAGACAAAAACTTATTCACGTACAGAGGATTCGGCGGAACAAAGCCAGTCGCAGACAACAGCACTCCGCAGGGAAGAGCCTTAAACCGCCGTGTAGAAATCATAATCATGCCAAAAGGCAGCTACATTCTAAGAGAATAGCATGAACCAGTTTTCACGCTCAGAGCTTATTTTTGGCAAAGAAGGAATTGAAAAGCTCAACCGCTCAAAAGTCGCCGTATTTGGAATCGGCGGAGTTGGAGGATACGCGGTTGAAGCCTTGGCAAGAGGCGGAATCGGCAGTTTTGATTTAATTGACAGCGACACAGTAAGCCTCACAAACATAAACCGCCAGATTATAGCCACGCACAAAACAATAGGACTTTACAAAGTCGATGTTGCAAAAGAGCGCATTCTTGAAATTAATCCACTGGCAGAAGTAAAAACACACAAAGTTTTTTTTACACAGGAAACAAAAGAAACATTCGACTTTTCAAATTACGACTATATAATAGATGCAATTGACACTGTCGCAGGAAAAATCGCGCTTGCAGAAGAAGCGCAAAAATGCGGAACAAAGATAATCAGCTGCATGGGAGCCGGAAATAAAATAGATCCCACACAGCTTGAAGTTTCGGATATTTACAAAACCAGCGTCTGTCCTCTTGCCCGCGCAATGCGAAAGGCCCTAAAAGAGCGCGGAATAAAAAAACTGAAAGTCGTGTACTCAAAGGAAGAGCCTGTAAAAATAATCTATGACAGTTCCGCGGAAACAAAAGGAAATGCAGGAAGACCAGCTCCCGGAAGCACATCATTTGTACCGTCCGTAGCCGGCTTGATTATCGCAGGCGAAGTAATAAAAGACCTTGTAAAGTCCTAGAACTTGCTGGAACAAAGCATAAGAAGACCTTCAACTATAGCCTTATGTTCATTCGGAGCAATTCTTTCATACAAGGAATCTGGAGTGTCGCCTGGCATTACAGGAACTTTTTTCTGCACAAGAATTTTTCCTGTATCGCATCCGCCGTCCACAAGATGAACAGTGCAGCCGCTTTCCTTTTCTTTTGCGGCAAGAACAGCCTCATGGACATTATGCCCCCACATCCCTACTCCGCCGAATTTAGGCAAAAGAGCCGGATGAAGGTTTATAATCTTATTCTTATATTCCTGAATTATTTTTCCCTGCAAAACGCTCAAGTAGCCTGCAAGGACAATTCCGTCAATTCCGCGGAGCTTGCACTCTTCAAGAACAGCATCAGAAACCGCCGCATTTTTTTCTTCACGCGAAGCTTTTTGAGCCGCTTCTTTTCCCATCACGGAAAAAGGACTTTTTACAACGCAGTCAATTCCGGCAGTTCTTGCACGTTCAAGCGCATAGGCATTTTTTGTGCTTGAGATAACAACGCAAATCTTGTAAGGACAGTCCGCATGGGATTTCTGATAATCTATAAGAGACTGAAGGTTTGTTCCTCCGCCTGAAACCAAAACAGCAGCCTTAAACATAGAACTGTGTCATTTCCTTGCTGCCCTTGAAGTCGCCCTTGATGACCTTGTCTGTGTGGCCGACGTAGCCGATTTCATAGGCTTTCATAACAGGAGCTCCCTTTACAACGAATTTCTTTGCGTTCGCATTGAATCTCTTTAGGATTTCCGCAGCGTCCTTTTTGCTTACCGCAAGAACAAATCCGATTCCCATATTGAAAGTTGAGAAAACATTTTCCGGATCTGCGCCGCGCTTTATAAGTTCATCAAAAATCTCCGGAACTTCCCAGGAATCTTTCTTTATCATTGCAACAAGCTGCTTTTTGCCCTCTTTTGCGTGAGGGAACATACGCGGAACATTTTCATAGAATCCGCCGCCTGTAACGTGAACCATTCCATGAACACTTGAACGGAACTTGCTCAAAACATCCATAACCGGGCGCACATAAATGCGTGTAGGAGTAAGAAGAACTTCTCCGATTTTTCTTTCTTTTCCGCCGATTGTAATTTTTTCCTCAAAATCTGTAACAAGCTTTCTGATTAAAGAATATCCGTTTGAATGCGGACCAGTAGAAGAAAGACCGATTAAAACATCGCCTTCTTTTATTTTGCTTCCATTAATAATGTCAGATTTATCTGCAACGCCAACTCCAAATCCAGCCAGATCGTATTTTCCATCATCGTAAAAACCTGGCATTTCAGCAGTTTCACCGCCAAGAAGAGCGCAGCCCGCATCTACACAGCCGTCAGTTACACCTTTTACAAGCTCGCCGGCAACTTTTGAATCAAGCTTTCCGCAGGCAATATAATCAAGGAAAAATGAAGTCTTTACACCGCTGCAAAGAATGTCGTTAACGCTCATTGCAACACAGTCAATTCCAACTGTGTCATAGATTCCCATCTGAAAGGCAATGTCCAGCTTTGTTCCAACTCCATCTGTTCCAGAAACCATAACAGGATTCTTCATATTCTTTGGAACTGCAAACATTCCATTGAATGCGCCAAGCTCGGTCAGCTGACCAGGGATTCTTGCACGCTCAGACTGCTTCTTGTATTTGTCAACAGCCTTGTAGCCTTCGTTAACATCAACGCCAGCTTTCTTGTAGTCAAATTTTTCCGCCATGATTCCGTTCCTTAAAAAAATTATTTTTATAATATACAGTTTATTTTGTTATTATTCAATTACAAGAAAATTGACACAGTAAAATCGAGAATATCAATATAATCTCCGCAAATCTAAAGCCGCAGTGTCATTGCTGTGTTAAGAGTTCCTAAAAACAGAACTTGACAAAATAATACTGTGTGAAATAGAATTTATTCATGGAGGCGAGCCTATGGCTACAATAATGGAAAAGGATGTTCTCCTGGAACTTGTTTCTTATAGCCTTGCAATGCTGCACAATAAATGCAACAGCGATGAGCGAACAGACTCGGAAAGAGCGTTGTGCAGTCTGAAGCACAAACTTATAAATACAGATTTTAATGACATAGACTACAAAGCCACAACCACAAGAATCAAGCAGCTGGGAGCAATGTAGCCATGTATCTTATCAATGAACTGAACTGCACAGATGAAGAATTCAAGGACAAATTCAGGATTGTCTGGAATCAGATAAAATTGATGAATCCGTTTCTTGAGGCAGAGGAATCTCCGGAGGGCTTCGTTCTCGGCGGCCAGCCAGGAGCAGGAAAAACAACGCTCACAAATATGCTTTCCGCAAGATTGAACAAGAACATAATTTCCATCTCCGGCGATGACTTCCGCCCATATCATCCTCATTTTGAGGAAATCCAGAGCCTTTACAAAGAGGAGTCGCCGAAATACACATCGAAATTTTCAGGACGCATAACAGAGGAGCTTATAGACAAGGCGGTCTCTGAAAAATACAACATTGTTGTCGAGGGAACATTCCGCACTTCTGCGACACCTGTCTCGACACTGAAAAAGATGAAGCAGGCAGGATACAGGACTGGAATCGCGATTCAGATATGCGACAAGGAGACCAGCTGGAAGTCGTGTCAGGAACGCTATGAAAAAATGAAGGAGACAAATCCGCTTTTGGCAAGGGCGGTTGACAAGGCTCATCACAACCTTGTGATAAGACAGCTTCCAGAAACAATAAAGGCAGTCTATGAATCAGGCTTTGCCGACAGCCTTGAAATTTATGAACGTTTCCCGAAAGATGGCACATTTGCTGTAAGAAAAATATTCTCTTCCGAAGACGGAAAGCCCCTTGATGTCAAAATGATTGAGGATGTCCTTGAAGGAAGAGCCGACTATAATAAAATGCCATAAGATTATCCAGTCAAACCGAATAATGGCAGCCTAATCGAAAAATATTATAATAATTTCAGAATATAATCGAAAAATATTATAATATTTATTGATTAGCTTAGTTTTTTCATCTATATTAACATCATGACTGAAATTCAACGCGATTTAAAGAGCATTCTTAAATCAAGAATCGGAAAAGGGAAAATTATAATATTAATTGGACCGCGCCAAGTAGGAAAGACAACTCTTTTTAAGTCAATGATTTCAGAAGCAGGCTTTTTAGACACGGCGCAATATTGGAACTGCGATGAAAGCGATGTGCGCTCCATGCTTACTAAAGAATCTTCTGCGCACTTTAGACCGCTTATCGGAAAGTCAAAATTCATTGTAATTGACGAGGCGCAACGTGTAAAAAATATCGGGCTTATTTTGAAAATCCTCTACGAAAATTTCCAAGATGTGCAGTTCGCGGTAACAGGCTCTTCGTCCCTAGATCTTTCCAATACATTGAATGAGCCTCTGACCGGGCGAAAATTTGAGTACAATCTTTTTCCGTTTTCCACGAACGAGCTTGTCCATAATTCATCCATGCTTGATGAAATCAGGCAACTGGAAACCCGCTTAGTCTACGGATTTTATCCAGATGTTGTTAACAATCCCGGTGATGAAAAGGAGATTCTCTCAAACATTGTCTCAAGCTATCTTTATAAAGATGTATTTGAATTTCAGGATATACGAAAACCCGCTATTATAGAAAAACTTGTTCAGGCACTAGCATTGCAGGTAGGAAGCGAGGTTTCATTCAACGAGATAGGCAGGTTGCTTGGAATTGATAGCCTGACTGTACAAAGATATATTGATCTGCTGGAAAAGGCATTTGTCATCTTTCATCTTCATTCTTACAGCCGGAATGTGCGAAATGAACTGAAGAAAAGCATAAAGATTTATTTTTACGACAACGGACTAAGGAACGCTGTCATCAATAATTTTTCTCCGTGCAGCCTGCGCGCAGACATCGGCGGACTTTGGGAAAATTTTCTAATAAGCGAACGCATCAAGAATAATGCATTTCACAACAGAAAGGAAAAGTACTATTTCTGGCGCACAACCCAAAAACAGGAAATTGATTTTATAGAAGAAAAGGACGGAGTTTTTTCCGCCTTTGAATTCAAATACAGTTCAAAAAAATCCGGCGCAAAGTGTCCGCTTACATTCTCCAACAATTATCCTGAGATTCCATTTTCAGTAATTACCAAGGAAAACTACATCGAATTTATTACAGAAAATTAGCACGGCACTGCAACCAGAACATATTTATCGGATAATAATAATAAAACGTTTTTTTCATTCCCGTGCCACGGCGGACCAAGACCGTCTTTTTTATTTGACGAAGCGTATCAATTATGATACATTCAAAATATGGAAATCCAGAAGAAAATAAAAGCAGAATTTTTCAAAACAGAACAAAACAATGAGCCTGTGCGTGATTTCCTAAAAGGACTGCCCCTAGAAGATAAAAAATCTGTGGGGGCGGATATTATGGCTGTGGAAATGTCTTGGCCGGTTGGATATCCAACAGTAAGGAAACTTGATACTAATTTATGGGAGGTTCGCTCAGATATTTCTGACAAAAGAATTTGACGAGTGATGTTCAAAATAAACGGAAGCAAAATGATATTGCTTCATGCGTTTATAAAGAAAACCCAAAAAACTCCAAAAGATGATATGGAACTGGGCAAGAAACGAAGGAACTTAGTTTTAGGAGGTCAAAAATGAATAATGAATATGCAGGAAGTTCTTTTGATGATTTTCTCGAAGAAGAAGGAATTGCTACAGAAGTAAAAAATGAGGCAATAAAAAGACTTATTTCATATAATTTGCTTGAAGAAATGCAAAAACAGAATATAAACAAAACAGAAATGGCAAAAAAAATGTCTACTTCTCGTGCCGCATTGGACCGGCTCTTGAATCCATATAATGATTCTGTAACCCTTGCAACTTTGACAAAAGCTGCAAATGTGCTTGGAAAAAAGTTAGTATTGCAGCTGCAATGATTAGCCTAGTTTTTGGGGCTGTCCAAAAAGAAATGTGAAACTGTCTTTGGACAGACAAAAGGCAATTTAAAATTCAGGCGATTTCATCTTCGGGGAAAAGAAAAAGTAGGAACCGAATGGGGATTATTGATGCTGGGATATGATTTCAGGCAACTGATTCGATTAATGAACACCTAAGAAAAAAAACAATAAACGAAAATCTACAAAATTCATTTAACATAAAAAAGGCCGCCCTTTTTGAAGTCTGTTAATAACTTCTAGGACAGCCTCGTCTGTCTTTTTTTTACAATAGCGCCTGCTCGCTTGCAGCTGTTCCGTACCTGCTCCGCTACGGCTTGCCGCCTGCGCTACACCGGTACTCCACAGCCACAGCTCGCTATTTTTTGCTAGAAGAGCGGACAATACGGAAGCCAAGGTTGCGGTCGGTGTCATCGGCGTTGCTCCAGTAACTGTGGCCCACCTCGCCGTTGTAGGCGATGTTGCTCCAGCTGCCGCCGCAGAGGTAGCGTCCGTCGCCGTCGGAATCCCAGCACCATTCCCACACGTTTCCGCTCATGTCATACAAGCCGTAACCGTTAGGCTTTTTCTGCGCAACTGGATGTGTCTTTTCTTCGCTATTTTTATAATACCAGCCCACTTCGTCCAGGTTGTCGCTGCCGCTGTATTTGAATTCCTGTCCGCCTTTTGCCGCGTATTGCCATTCCTCCAGTGTAGGCAGGCGGTAACCATTAGCCTCTTCGTCCCACTCTATTTTCTCAGAAATATCATTTCCTACGCCCCACCTATACACATTGGTTACTCCATTAATAGAATAGACAGGGTCAAGACCTTCCTTTTTGCTAAGCTCGTTGCAGAACGACACTGCGTCAACCCAAGTCACGTTTTCTACAGGAAGATTCTTTTCTCCCTTGAATTTGCTTGGGTTCTCTCCCATTACAGACTCATAAAGCTCCTGTGTAACTTCTGTTGCAAGAATAGAAAAGTTCTGCCCCGGAACTGCAACCATCAAATTGCGCACCTTGTAGTTTTCCTTTCCAAGAACTTTCTGCACGTCAACCTTTTTCTGTCCGCACGAAGTGCACAGCGGAACTGTAAGCATAACAAGCCCGCACAAAAGCCTTGCAAAAGACAGCACGCTCTTGCGGCCGCCACCCAAACCAAAACATTTTTTTAAGCTCTTCATTTTTTTCTCCTCTTAAAATGAAATTGAATCTATTAAAAATACCGCAGTGCTTTATGCAGTTTTCTTTTCATTCCCATGCTTAACACGGGAATTCATAAGCTTACTCATCTGCATTGCGCACAACGCGGAAGCCTAAAAACATAGATTTATAGCCAGCATAGTTGTAGTCCTTGTGGTCCACCGTGCAACGATTGGAATCAAAGCTCCAGCCGCCTCCTCTTAAACCTCATCTTTCTTCAAGCCGTCTGGCTTTTCCCTGTTTGTTGCAACCACAAAATCTTCACGCAGGAATCGCTTTAGCAAAAAAGCGCAGAAATACGGAATTGTGTAAAAACGCCCGTTAAATCCTATGTTTTTATTGCAAAACTTTATTCCAAAGCGCACATCTTTGTATGACGGATATTTTATAAGATTGTTAAGCGATACTGTCGCTCCGTCTTTTGCCTTTACTTCAACAGGAACCAAAGATTCCGTTGTGCGCACAAAAAAGTCCATCTCAAGCTGGGCATTTTCTTTTTTATAATAATATAAGTCAAAACCTGCCGTTTTTAGCATCTGCCCAACTAGATTTTCATAAATTGCACCTTTAAAAATCCCCAAATTCTTGTTTTTCCGTAAGTCCTCAGAAGACTCCTCATCAAGATTCGCCATTAAAAGTCCTGTATCATGATAATAAATCTTATATTTTGCCTCATCGTAGTTTCCTTTTAAAGGCAGGCATACATTGTTAAGGCAGAAACAAAGGTTCACAACACCAGCATCTCTTAACCATTCTGCACAGCCGACATAATCCCGCGACCTTGCGTTTTTTGCCACTTTTGTAATCTGGAACTTTTTGTTTTCCTGCGCTAGAAACACCGGAATATTTCTGTAAATATTTTTGATTTTCGTCTTATCAAGTCCGTCTGCATATTTCGTGATGTCCTCCTCGTAATCACGCACAAGCTGACTTTGAAGAGGAAGTATATTTGAGTAGTTTCCATCAATCAAAAAACGTTTTACAACGGCCGGCATTCCGCCGATAACAGCATATTCCAAAAAATAGTCATTCAGAAGATTCAATTCTTCTTTAGAAAAAGGCTCAAGATTCTTTAAGTGGGAATACAGCTCTTCTGTAAAACTTTCGCCATAGCCTTTTGCCCAAAGATATTCCTCAAAATCAAGCGAGTACATTTGGTAGTCAAGTTTATAGCCCACACTGTTTGAAGAAATCTGCCTGTAATTAAGTCCCATCATTGAGCCTGAGCAAATAACATCAAAGCGTCCGTCCTCGGCAAAAAATTTAAGGCTCGTGGAGCAGTCTGGATACTCCTGCAACTCGTCAAAAAAAATAAGGGTTTCTTTAGGGATAAACTTAAACTTTGGATTATGAAAAGAAATGCGTTTTATAACCTCATCAGTCGAATAACCCCGCAAAAAAATATCTTTGTATTCAGGGCTGTCAACAAAATTGATTTCCACAAAAGATTTATAGTTTTTTCCAAACTGCCGGACTGAGTAAGTCTTGCCAATCTGCCTTGCCCCGCGGATAATCAAAGGCAAATGATTTTCCGAGCTTCTCCATTTTGCCAGAAAATCCAGTATCTTCCGTCTGATTGCATTTTCCATGCCCACAGAATACACAAAATATGAACAAAATTCAAACGTCCTGCACACAAAATATGAAGAAAAATTCATCTACGCTATGCACAAAACATGAATATTTTTCTATAAGGTTCAATTTCGAGTTTTAAATTTTAGTGTCATTATCGGGCTTGCCCCTGCGATGTTTCTGAAAGAAACTCGGTTGATAATCCTCTAGCAAGATTGCCGTGCTTAGCATTTCTTTCTGTCAACAAATGAAGTCCAGTCAATTTTGTTAAGTCCGTTTAACAAAATTGACCATAAACTGTTAAGACCACTTAACAACTTGAACAATATACTATAAAATCAGGTTATGGAAAAACTGATAGAACTTTTCAGAAAAAAAATGACCGGTCCACTTCCGGTCTTTGAGCGCGAACTGGAAAGAAAAATAAACTGGAATGCGCGGCTTATAAGCGTGAGAGGCTCAAGAGGAACCGGAAAAACAACGCTATTCCTGCAGCACATAAAAAAAACTTTCTCCAATAATCTGAACAAAGTTCTTTACGTAAACCTTGACAACATTTATTTTTCAAACAATACACTTGTTGAACTTGCAGAAAAATTTGCAAGCCGTGGCGGCACACACCTTTTCATTGACGAAGTGCATAAATACGAAAACTGGTCAAAAGAAATCAAAAATCTTTATGATGATTTCCCGGAACTTCATATCGCCTTCACTGGTTCTTCCCTGCTTGAAATTCTGAACGGCAGAGCGGATTTAAGCCGAAGAACTTTAGTTTATGAGCTGACCGGGCTTTCTTTCCGCGAGTACCTTTCGCTGATAAAAGCACATGATTTTCCAATTTTTACACTCGAAGAAATATTAAAGAACAACGAGCAGATTTCCGCAGAAATCGCATCAAAAATCAAGCCGTTTGAATTTTTTGACGATTATCTGTCATTTGGATATTATCCGTATTTTTTGGAAGGAAAAGACGATTATTTTAACCGCCTGAATGAGACACTGAACATGATTCTTGAAGTTGAGCTTCCCATGCTCCGCGGTCTGGAAATCGCCTATATTCCGAGGATAAAGAAACTTTTGGCTGTCATAGGAGAATCAGCCCCGTTCATTCCAAACATAACACAGCTTGCCGCAAAAATTGGAATCTCAAGGCAGACCTTGCTCATATATTTAAAATATCTGGAAGATGCAAAACTTATAAATCAGCTTTATAAAAAATCACGCGGATTAAGCGTCCTTGAAAAACCCGAAAAGATTCTCATGGAAAACACAAATCTTATAGAACTTTTTAACGGAGAAAACGCCAATACAGGTAGCCGCCGGGAAACTTTTGTTCTAAACCAGCTCTTACATTCCCATAAAGTTGATTTTTCAGAGGAAAGCGATTTCTTTGTAGACTCAAAATACACTTTTGAAGTAGGCGGAAAGAACAAAAAGCGCAAACAAATTCAAGAAATTCCAGACTCATACATTATTGCCGACGACATAGAATTCGGCACTGACAGGCGGATTCCTATCTGGCTGCTGGGCTTTATGTACTGATTTTTTTACTATACTGGCCGGACAAGAAAAAAACGGTACAAAATAGAACTTTGCACCGTTTTAAATTAAAAACCAAGTTTTTGATGGTTTCTGGTTATTCTAAATTGCCGTTTATTATCTTGTAGCCGTACATACAGATTAAAAGCCCTATGTCATTCAGATAAATTCTAAACTGATCATCCCGAACATAAGCCGCCAGCGGAAATTCAGGCGGAATGCAGTTGTAGCAGTAACACACAAGATTCGCATCGCGCAGCCAGTCAAGGGAATTCGCATACTTCCGAGCTGTTCCGCCTTTTTCAACCTCGCTGTATTTGAATTTCGTGTTTTCCTTTGCAAGCTGGCGCGGAATTGAAAGATAGCAGTTTCTTGCCTTCGGCTTGTCTGCCGTTGACGCGTATTTTGCAATGTCGTTCAAATAATCATTTAGAATTTTCTGCTGTTCCTCGTGAACCACATTGTAATTGCTTGTCTCAAGAAATTTGTTCACAACCTCAGGCATTCCGCCGACAGCCATAAACTCGCGCAGATATTTCTGCATAATTTCATTCGTGGATTTTTCAACAGGAAGTTTTTTATCAAAGTTTTCTTTCAGGCTTAAAATCGCGCTCTGCTCAATTCCCAAAGCCCAAAGAAATTCCTCAAAATCAAGGGAATGCATTTCGTACTGCCGCTCATAGCCGACCGGAATAGAAGAAATTTCCTTGTAATTCAATCCAAGAAGAGAGCCTGTCGCAATCACATCAAAAGTGTCATCCTGCGCCAGAAATTTCAAAGCCGTTCTTGCCTGCGGACAGGACTGAATCTCATCAAAAAAAAGAAGTGTCTTATGCGGAACAATTTTTATACCAGGCTTGCGAAGAGAAATTTCCTTTATTATATTCGGAACATCAAGGTTTCCGTCAAATGCGGACTTTAGCTCAGGCTCTTTTTCAAAATTAAGCTCAATAAAACTTTCATAGTTTTCTTTTCCAAACTGACGGACAAGAAAAGTTTTTCCAATCTGACGCGCGCCTTTTATAAGCAGACATTCGTTCTTTTTGGTTCTTCGCCAATCATCAAGAAAACTATATGCTCTTCTTTTTAACATAATCAAATTATGCAGATTTTTAGAACACTTTTCAAGGTAAAATTGCATATTTTTAGAATGGTTTTTATCTCAAAAATGCAGATTTTTAGAACATGAGGTGCTGAAAATATGCAATAATATGTTTATGCAAAGAAAATTCTATAAAGACATATTTTCCGGCGACTTGGATGTAGCTACTCTTACTGTTGAAATTTCACTTAGGGTAAAAGATTCTCACCTTGTAACAGGAAAGACTTTGATTTTCCTTGACGAAATTCAGTCCTGTCCGCAGGCAAGAACTGCACTGAAATTTTTTTCAATAGACAAAAGATATGATGTGATTGCAAGCAGTTCTCTTTTGGGACTCAACTACAAAGATGTATCTTCGTACCCGGTAGATTATGTTCTTAGATGAATAAGTTTTTATCTTCTAAGCGATTTGCTTGTTGGTCAAAAAACATTCCTTTATATAGTCGCGGCTTTGATAGTAAAAGTCTGTGTTGAATCTGCTTATGCTGTCGCTGACCCAGGAATTGTAAACTTTGAACAGGGTTTCAATTATGATGTCAACATTTTCATTCGGCTGGACATCCTCAATAAGGCGCTCATACACTTCACCTATTGTCCAGTAATCAGGAACTTCATATTTGCATTTTGAAACATTGTCAAAATCGCCTGTTTTTATGGAGCACATATTTATAAATTCTTCCGCAACGCTGTCTATCACCTCGCAATGCAGAACATCTGAATGGGTATATATCCTTTTCACAACACTCTTGCCCAATGTATTTACAATATATGCTCTCTTTTGTTTTTGTCTGCGGCCAATAAATTCGATTAAGCTGCAAGTATAAAACAGCGCGTTATCATTCTTCATCGGTAACCTCGTATGAATCTATGAATTTTAAACATTTCAAGGCTTTTTCCGTATTGAAGCTTATTTGATGTGTCGGGTATTTGAATTCTACCAAGCTCCAAAAATTTTTCCTGCTGATTTTGCCGTCAATGAAGATCTGTACATAATTAAAAATAGTGTCATCTGCCATCGGATCTTCAACAATATCATAACAGTGCTTTTTACCGTTTCGGCAGCACCTCTCCACTGCTTGTGAATCCGAAAAATCAACTTAATTTCATTTTATTTTTAAGTAATCAGGAACTTCATATTTGCATAATTTTGTTTTGTTTTTAAGTTGATTTCATAAACCATACATACCTTGTTCTGGAGTTGCCCACCTTGCAGCCTGATTTTCAAGCAGCGTACAGATTGCAATTCCTATGCTATCCAGTCAAACTGGATAATGGCAAGCTAGATGTTAGAATCTCTATTAAATCTTACATTCATGTATAAACCGTTTTAATAAAAAAGCGCAAAAATAAGGAAATGTGTAAAAAAGCCCATTGAATCCAATATTTTTATTTCCTAGCTTTATTCCGTATTTTATATCCTCATATTTTTCAGATTTTATAAGATTGTTTAAGGAAGCAGTTGCATTGTCATTCGCTTTTACTTCAATAGGAATCAAGGAATCCGCATCCCGAATAAAAAAATCCATTTCCAAAGTTGACTTTTCATTTTTATAATAGTACAAATCATAGCCTTGCTTCTTGAGCATATCCCCAACCATGTTTTCGTAAATCGCGCCTTTATAGGTATTGAAGTTCTTGTTTTTCCGCAAATCTTCCTGAGATTCTTCATCAAGAGAGGCAATCAAAAGCCCTGTATCGCGGTAATAGATTTTGTAATCGTTCGGCTTGTAGTTCCCTTTTAATGGCAAAGCACATTCCTCAAGACAATAACATACATTGATAATTCCTGCATCTTTCAGCCAGTCCACGGTTCCAACATATTCTCTGTTTCTAGCACCAGAAGCAATTTTTGAAATCTGATATTTTTTATTTTCTTTTGCAAGAAACACAGGAATATTATTATAAATATTTTTTAGTTTTCCTTTGTCCAGTCCTTTTGCATACTTTGTAATGTCCTCTTCATAATCTGTAAGAATTTCTTTTTGCATTGTCAGAGTTCCAGAGAAATTATTCTGCTCTATGAATGACTTCACAACGGCTGGCATTCCGCCTAAAATCATATAATCCCTGAAATGCTCCATCCAGACATTAAATTCTCCCTGTGAAAAAGGCTCAAGATTTTTTATATGATTAAAAATGCCGTCTATTTGCTCCTGATGATAACCTTTTGCCCAAAGAAATTCCTCAAAATCAAGGGAATGCATTTCATAGTCTGTTTTGTGCCCCACACTTACAGATGTAATATCCTGATAATTTATTCCAAGCATTGAGCCTGAACAAATCACATCAAAACGCCCATCAATTTTGAATGCTTTTAAAGACGTTGCACAATCCGGAAAAGACTGCAGCTCATCAAAAAAGATGAGAGTATTTTTAGGCTCAAAAACAAAGGTTGGGTTTATAAGAGAAATTTGCTTGATTATGCTTTCTGTTGAATATCCGTTTGAAAAAATTTGCTTGTATTCCGGCTGAGTTATAAAATTTATTTCAATAAAATGCTTGTAAGTTCTCCCGAACTGTTCAATGGAAAAAGTCTTTCCTATCTGCCTTGCTCCTTTTATAATCAAAGGCTTTTTTTCGGGATTTTTCTTCCATTCTATTAGATATTCATCGATTTTGCGTTTTAATGTAACTTCCATATTCACAGAATATAAGATTAATCACAAAATTCCAATGATAATTACCCTAAAAATCACATTTTTCCATATAAATAAAGTGATTATATCACATTTTTCCTATAGATTATCCAGTCAAACTGGATAACGGCAAGATGAATTTTCCATTCCCCGGCAAGACCGGGGAATCCCTGCTAGTTTCTAAGTCTGTACATAACGCCGCCTGTAAATGCGGCTCCCAGAATAACAGCAAACTCGCACAGAGCTGTTTTTCTCCAGAATGAACGGCTTTTTAGAATGCGCCTGTTTTCTTTTTCAAACTGCGCCTTAAGTCCCTCCTGCTGCAAAAACAAGGCTTCATCAACCGTTTCTTCAAGAATTCTTTCAAGTTCAGCTGCAAGGGTTTCATTGCCCAGAGTCTGATCCGGCGGCAAGTCCTGCGTTTTTAACTGCGCTTCTGATTCTGCTTTTTCCGTCAGAAACAATTTTTCTGCACTCGCCGGAAAAACCATGTTTACCGCCAGAACCACGGCGGCTATTTTTTGCATTATATGAGAATGGCTCATTTTCTTTACCTCCTACATCCATAGATGAATCCATAGCGGCATAGCTTCCCAAAGCTTTTGGCAGAACCGCCCCGCAAAGAGCAGAAATCACAACAGAAGCCCAGGCCGCATCCCCTATATATCCAAGCCTAAGAAGCACTGTCGCAATTAAAACTGCAAATCCCTTGTACCCTGCAAGTTTTCCTGCAAGAAGAAGCAGCCTTTTAAATACATTCTGAAAAAGCTCTGCATAAGTAAAATGAATACTTTCAATCTTTGTCATACAGCAAGCCCTCTTTTTACCATCCTTAAATGAGAATACATCAGCTTCATCTCACTTTCATTGCGGAATGCGCCGCATTTATTTTCCTCCAGCCGGGAAACATTTACATAGCAAGCTCCGCACCAGCCCGCCACATGAACAGCCCTGCCCTGCGCGTCAAGAAAGAATGCCGCGTACAGGAAATTTGAGTTGCAAAAGCTTTTTACATTTTCTGTAAAAAATCTTCTATACAATTCATCTGCTGTAACACGAAGCCTTATTCCAAGAGAATGGCTTACAGCGGAGCATACAGAGCCAGAGCAGTCGCTTCCGCTTGGAGAAGAGCCTCCCCACACATAAGGCGCGCCCTCAAATTTTCTCAGTTCCTCAAAGTATTTTTGCTGAATGCTCATGCCGCGCCTCCCAAGAATGCTTTTAGCACAGCGAATCCTGCAGAAGCAAGGGCAACCGCTCCCGTACCAATAGAAACAATCTGGCAAATCCTAGCCGCCTTTTCTGCGGAAGATTTTTTAAGGCTTGTTTCCAGAGCCCCCAGACGCTCAAGAGTTCTGTTCTTGAACTCGCACATTTCTCCACGCATAGAGCAGAACTCACCGTAGAGCTTTGTAAGCAACTCATTTTCCATAGCCGCCTCCTTGTAAAAATATTGGCTTGCGCAGTTAATGCGAAAGTCTTTTCCAAGAGGATAAAGCCAAACGATGAGCCAAAAATGATAGCTTTTACGCTCATAAAACAGCGCGTAAATGTTATCAATTCAAGGGCTTTGCCAAGCTGTATATTGTACACAACGAACGGCAGACAAAACATCCGCGTTGCGGACTTCTGCCTCAAAAAACAAAATGCCGGGCAAGCAAGGCGCCTGCAGGTCCGGCGGGAGAAAATTATGTTAAAGATTTCATTAAGAGAGAACAAGACAGCCAATGCAAAGTCCCCTTACCATTTCTATTCAGAAAATTCCGGAGTGCTCACATTTGACGAGCTCATCGACGAGATGGCAAAAAACAACACGACTATAACAAAGGCCGACATTGCAGGAGCAATGAATGTGTACAAGGAAGTTGTTATTCGCTATGTGCAGCTTGGCTACAAAGTATACTGCCCGTTTGGACAGGTCTATATCTGCGCAAAAGGAACTGCAAATGACAAGCTTGCTTCTTTTGAGCCGCACCTTTCCGGCAACGACCACGATCTAAACCTAAAGCTCACTGTGGACAGCTCCGTAGCAAAGACAGTGCTTGCAAACACAAAAACAGAGCGTGTGTCAGGAAGATATAAGATGATTCCGTCAATAGAAGAAATCCAGAACGTAAATGGAATTGCATTAAAAGAAGCAAAGCCAGGAAATGTAATCAGGATAATCGGCGAGTACCTTAAGCTTGACGAAAATGACAGCGAGCAAGGAATTTTCCTTACAAAGGGAGATGTTTCAATAAGGCTTGAAAACTACATCTGGAACAAAAACAAGCGGATTGACGCAATGCTTCCGGCAGACATTGAAAGCGGCTCATACAAGGTCAGCATAAGGGCAAAGCCAAACACAATCCTGTACAATGGCAGCTTTATTAAAGAAATTACAATAAGCTAAAAGAGACTCTGAAAAGAAGTCTCTGCGGCATGTCTAAACGGCATGCCGTTTTTTTGTTTATTGCAATAAACTTAAGACCAAAGGAATACTTTCTAAGACCTGAAGAGATACTTCCTAAGAGGCTAAGGAATACTTCCTAAGAGCCTTAGGGATACTTACTTAGGGCTTTAGGAATATTCACTCAGGGTCTTAGGAATACTTACTTAAGGCTTTAGGAATACTCTCTTTAGAAATTCTAACATAAACAAATATTCTCATCTTGAAAGCCATTAATGTAATCACTATTATTTTAATAGACATTATATTAACATAGGTTACAATAAGATGAAAAAATTTTATGACAGAAAAAATGAGTTAAAAATTCTCGAGCAAATAGAAAAGAACTCTTACTCAAATGCGGCTTTCACTATAATCACAGGCCGAAGACGAATTGGAAAAACTGCGCTATTAAAGAAATTCATATCTACAAAAAAAAAGCTGCTACCTTTTTACCACCAGAAGCTCCGAGCCCATTTTATGCCAGCAATGGCAAAAAGAACTGGAGCAATCAATCGACCTTAAAATTTTTGGAAGCATAACAACACTAAAGGAACTTTTTGAGCAGATAATAGAGTATTCAAAACAGGAGCACTTTATATTAATCATAGATGAATTTCAGGAGCTTCAAAATATAAATTCTTCATTCTTCAGCCATCTGCAGAATATATGGGACAACTGCAAAGATAATTCAAAAATCAACTTTATTGCCTGTGGGTCAGTTTATTCCATGATGATAAAAATTTTTGAAGGCGCAAAAGAACCGCTATTTGGACGCGCCACTGCAAAAATCCATCTAAAACCTTTTACACCTTCTGTATGCAAAGAGATTTTAAAAGACTTTAACCCGCAATACACAAACGAGGACTTGCTCTGCCTATATATGCTCAGCGGAGGGGTTGCAAAATATATTTTTCTTCTAATGGAAAGCGGAAGCATTACGCACACAAAAATGATAAATTATGTAACAGGAATTTCCTCTCCTTTTTTAATAGACGGAAAAGATTTGCTTGTAAGTGAAATCGGAAAAGACTATGGAATCTATTTTTCAATTCTTTCGCTCATTTCCAGCGGGATGACGGTCCAAAGCAAAATTGATTCTATAATTCAAAAAAATACAGGCTCCTACCTTTCAAATCTTAATAAAACGTTCAATGTTATAAAACCTGTCAGGCCGATTTTTTCAAAGCCAGAAAGCCGCAATGTGCGCTGGCAAATTACAGACAGCTACTTAAGATTCTATTTTAGGTTCATTTACTCCAATCAAAATTTAATTGAACTTGGGCAGTACGATTTACTAAAGAAACTGATTTTGCGCGACTATAAGACTTTTACAGGCAAAACGCTTGAGCAGTATTTTACAGAAAAAATTAATGAAGAGATGCATCTGACATCTATTGGCGGATGGTGGGATAAAAAATCTCAAAATGAAATTGACATTGTTGCAGTAAATGAACTGGATAAAACGTGTCATATTTTTGAAGTAAAAAGAAATGCCAAAAAAATTGACTATAAAGCACTGGAAGAAAAAATAAATGCACTAAGATCAAATGTTCCTGGATTTGAAATCAACATGAAAGGCTTAAGTATGGACGATATGTAAAAAGCTTAATGCCCTGCAAAAGTAACGAAAACCTTGTCTTTTTTTTTCTTTCGTGGGATAATCCAAAGTAGCAGTTTGGATTATCCCACGAAAAACTTGATTTTGGAAGAAAATATGGCTTTTATAGCTTGTTTACCTGCTTCCGCCGTTTTCGGTGAATGTTGAAAAACGGATTGTAAAAACTCCCAAGCTTTATTTTGTCGATACAGGACTTGCCTCATATCTTACAAGATGGACGGATTCAGAAGTGCTTCGTTCTGGAGCCATGTCGGGGGCGTTTTTTGAAACATATATTGTTGGCGAAGTACTTAAATCATTCTGCAATGCTGGAATTGAGCCGCCGCTTTATTTTTACAGGGACAAGGATAAAATTGAAATCGACCTTATTATTTTTTTGAACAACACTGTCTATCCGGTTGAAATAAAAAAGACCGCCACTCCAAAAGCAGACGATGCAAAGAATTTTTTTATTACAAGCAGAATCAAGAATGTGGAAATCGCGCCTCCGTGCATTGTCTGCAACTGCGGAAAGCCGGTTTCTGTTGCAAAAGGCGTGATGGCGATTCCGGCGGAATATGTGTAGTTAGTCCGATAATAATATATGAGCAAATTATATATTGTTAATTTTTCAAGGTCGGAGTATGCAATGCATATTCCTGTGTTCAGGGCTCTTTGTCCGTCTTACGCTTCTGAGTATCTTAAAAGCCATGAAGTTCAGGGCAAGGAAATCAAGGAAACTGATCACGTGCTTATTGGATGCACTGCGGATGAAAGAAAGGCTCTTGAAGCTCTTCTTATTCTAAGAGAAAAAAAGCTTCATATAACGCTGTATTCAGAGAGACCTCCAACCGCTCTTTTTTTATGCATTGTCCGCAAGCTGGATAACGTTTCACTTCTTTTCTGCCCGGAAAGCATGGAAGACATTGCCCATTGCGCAGAGTTTTACACAAAAGGAAAAAGATTTGTATCAAAGGCGGCCCAAAGAAAAAATGAAACTGAGCTTTTGGGAAGATTCATAAACCTTGAATCTCTAAGCGAAACAAACAGGCTGCTTGTCTTTGCAATTGCGGAAGGATTGTCTTTAAAAGAAATGCAGTCACTTACAGGACGCAAGGAAAGGTACATACAGACTTGCCTTCATAGACTCAAAGAAAGATTCAATGTGCTTGAAAGGCGGGAGCTTTTTAGCGCGCTCTTAAAATGGCTTTCTCTGGACATTCAAGAGTTTCAGGCAGGATAAACAACAGATGCGAACAATTTTTCTTTTTGTTTACAGACCGGAACAAGCACGCGGATATTCTTCAGGGCTTTTTTATACAAAACCGGCAGCAGGCTTGAGAACACTTCCACTTTGTGAGTTCTAGACTTGGATTTTACAGTAAGAAGACAGCCGAGTTCTTTCTCTTCATTAAGAATCGGCTCGGCATCTTTTTCAAGTATTCCCAAAAGCATAATGTTTTCTTTTGTTTCCATGTACTATATATATGCTTTTTTTTACAGAAAATGACTGGAAAAGAAAAAACATTGAGTCCAATGGATCTCATATACTATTGTCACAACTGATACGGAGAAATTATGTTAGGTTGATGGCGCACTGCGCCAAAGAGTGGTATCCTAAATGTAAAGCATATTATCCAACTGGTACACATAATTGCACAAAGAAATAAGCTTTGAATAAAAAATCTAGTTAAGTGAAATTTGCATGGATTTTCATTTGACAAATGTAATCACCTTAGTATATACTTGTTTTAGGAGAAATCCAAAATGATGTATACTAAGGTTTTTACTAGTGGCAATAGCCAGGCTGTCCGCATCCCAAAAGAATTCTCTTTGCCAGAAGGAGAGATGTGCATTCAAAGAGTTGGAAGTACGATTATACTATTTCCAAAGGAAAATCCATGGGAAGCATTTGACAGAAGCTTTTCTGAATTCTCAGATGACTTTATGGCAGACGGAAGAAATCAACCGGAAATGCAAGTTCGGGAAGAGCTTTAATGTATTTGCTGGATTCGAATATTTGCATTTTTCTGATTAGAAATAAGTCTCCCCTGTTGCGAGAAAGAATAAAAATGTATTCTCCGTCGTTATTGCATTTGTCAGTGATTACGGTTGCAGAATTAGAATACGGAGCTGCAAAAAGCCAAAATCCTGTAAAAGAACATCAGGCAGTATTGGATTTTGTTTCTCCATTCAAGATTATAAATTTTAAGCCAAGTGATGCAGAAAATTTTGGATTGATTAGAGCCTATCTTGAAAAGAAAGGAACTCCTATTGGACCATATGATATGGAAATAGCAGCACAGGCAATGACAAACGATTTGATTGTAGTTACAAACAATGTTGGTGAATTTGCGAGGGTTCCTTGGATAAAAGTAGAAGATTGGACTAAGGAATAAATAAACCTAACATGGTTTTCAAAGCGGACACAGGCTCAAGGCCTGTGCCGTTTAAAACGCTAGTTATGACGACAGGCGCACTGGCCTGCTTTTTGAGGAGTAAAAAATAGGAGTAAAAAATAGCTCACTTACAAGAGTTCAACCAGTTTTTGATTATATTAATCTTGATATACAAAAACTAAATCAGTTTTTTTCTTTATTTGATAAAAAAGTTTCTATTACATCAAAAATTCTTTTTTGTAAATATGGTGAAAATGAAGCATCTATAAAAGCCAAGCTGCCAGATTCATATACTTTTTCAATCGAAATAAATTTTGCTATTTCTGAATAGTCTGCTTCAGTGCTTTTTAAAGCCTTATCAAGTTTTATATCATTTTCTTCTTGCGTTGCTGATTTTCCATTTGCAATATAGTTCGTAATAACTTTTGCGGGAATTGCAAAATTAGTATTTTGTCTGTAGAAAGCTTTCCATGTATTAATTCCAATTACCAAGTATCCAGTTTCAGTTGTCTTTGAAGGAATCAGAAGTGGTCCACCTGAATTTCCTCTATCAACTTCTGCGGAATGTTGTATTAAACTTGAAATATCTGGGTTCATCAATTCTTTTATACGAGCAGAAGAATTTGTTACAATTCCTTTTCCTAATTGCCATAAAGGTGTATTACCTAATCCTGGAAATCCTGCTGAATAAACATCTATTCCATCTTCTACATTATCTGAAGAAAAAACTAGTCCCTTTTTAAACGGCTCTTCATTATCTTTAAATTGCAAAACTGCAATATCAATTTCATCATCAATAGCCTTAATAGAAAGATTTTCATATTTTGTTACAGTTCCTGTTCTAGGATCCTCAAACTCAATTGATGCTGATGTTCCATAATCAATTACATACTGATTTGTAATAACAAAGTTTTTACCTTCTGAATTAACATAAACAAATCCAGAACCAAATCTGCCTTTCAAATAGCCATCAATATAATTGGCATAAGCGTTATAACCTTTTGCCTTTAACTCATTTTGAAAAGCCTTAAGAAAAGAAACTGTTTCTGAATTATATTCAGGTCTTACAATACCTATATATTTTCTAATTTGAGCATAAAATGGTAAATGAAAAAAACATACCAACAAGAAGCAAACTGAAAAATTTTTTTTTCATATTCGTAAATGTATCATACCACACAATATATAATTCAAGGCATAAAATTATAAATACACTCAATTATTTGAGGAAAGATGCTAGCAGTACCTTAATATCATTTCTTTATTTTTCTGCTCTTTTCATAAAGATATTCAGGACAAACATCAATTTCATCATTCCACATAACGGTATTATGATGAACTTTTGCAGTCATAAAAAAGTCCACATTTTTAAGCGGCTCGTTGATTTTATCATCAAGCAACGGACGAAAGTCAAATATTCTTTTTCTTTCTTTCCAAAAAGTCAATATAAGCTTATAGTCTCTTGTTGGCTCAACATCTATTACAGACCATTTGAACATTTTGAACCTCCTAAGAAAGCGGTGCAATACGTCGCAACTCCATCTTCTTTAATGCAAACTCCCAGTTTTACAAGAGTTCAACCTTGTGGATTTCACACCAGGCTAACAAAAGGTGAAGCTTATTCTTGGGCATATTTCCCTTTATTTTTTTACATTTACGAATATCGATAACACACTCACAATCACCATAAACCACATGAAAATGAGGCGGATTGTGCTCAGTTCCGTTATTATACATATAAATCGATAGACCAAAAAACTCGCTTACAGTTGGCATTTCTTTGTCTCTTAGATGATTTCATGATTCTCCTTATATAGATTACCATTTCTAACAAGACTGTCAAGAAAAAAAATCATTGTTATCAGGGCAAACGCATTATAAATGTATTCAGCATAAAACTGGCTCCCAGACACGGTTTCCTGGTTCAAAATCGCGCAATAATGCGCTACACGCTGATTGTTGCAAAGTAACTATAGAATTGCCCGCTCAAGCCGGTCGCAACAATCAGAGTGTTTTTGCCCCAGGAACCGTTCCTTCGCGCAAACTTTACTTAAATTATTTATAATGCGTTTGTCCTATCATTGTTATTTTTCTAAATAGGTCGAATGCCGAGTTTTTATAAAAACAGCTACTAAACAGTTATTCCTATGCTAATAATGACAGAATGCTATGCCTGATAATGACACTAAAATTTAAAACTCGAAATTGAACCTAAATAAATATGGAATTCTCTATGCCAATTCTCATTGACAAGCATTAAATTATAAGATATAAATAACATTCGTTATAAAACAATACACTTTGGAGAAACTTGTAATGATAAAAAAAATCAGCTTAGCCGCAGTTTTAATCTCCGCTCTTTTTATGCCAGCATTTTCAAAGGAAGAGCTTATTTTCAGCAGCAACAAAATTAAAATAGAAGAAAAAGAATGGAGCTGGGAAAATCCAGTTACAGACGAAGAAGAATCCAGCGGAAGTTTTTTTGGTCTTTTATTTGATATGCTTATAGCTGAAAACTTTTTGATTTTCTACGGAAAATATCCTTTCTACAACAATGAGCCTTTTATAAATTTCTGCTCTGATGAAGAGCATAGTTCTGGAAAATTCTGGAGAATGGAAGTAGAGACAGGCACATTCAGTTTTCCCGCAAAAAAATTCATAGGAAGCGAAACTCGTCTTGAAGGAGTTCTTTACCATATAATAGGACCGGTAATTGAATATCAGCACATCGCAAAAATGAACAAAGACGACATCATGGGAAACCTTAAGCTTGGCGGACAGTTCTTTATCTTTCAGTCAAATGTCATCTGCGCGTCCGTGATGTTTCAATGGAACAAAGTTTTTATAATTGAGCCTGTGCATGACAGGGCTTCTGGTCCTGGGCTTGGAATAATCTTAAAATCCTACATCATTCCAAAATGTATTCTTGAATGGAGAGCTTCAGTCGCAGTTGTTTCAGGCTACACAGACGAAAGCTGTACAATTTCAGAATCGCACTTGGAACTTGGATACATGGTTGCAGGTCCTCTTGAAATTTACGCCGCCTGGAAAAGACAAGAAAATGAAATTCTTGACTACAACACAAACGGATTTGCGCTCGGCTTGAAATTCCATTTTTAGACAAAGGAAAAGATTATCGGGTCAAGCCCGATAATGACAAAACAACATATCTAATAATGACAGAACGCTATGCCTGATAATGGCACGGCGCAATGTAATTCCAGCATAGACTAAATGTCATTACAGAAGATTAAAACTTTCAGTCAGAAATCTTTTTTCCGCTAAGCTCGCCGGGAACAGAAATCGGATATTCGCCGGTAAAGCAGCCTTTGCAGAATCCATACTGTTCTGGATTGCATTCACGGCAGGCCTCCAGCATTCCTTCCGCACTGATAAAAGCCAGGCTGTCTGCTCCTATTTCCTTGCAGATTTCCTCTTCGCTGTGAATGCTTGAAATCAGCTCGCCTCTAGTTGGTGTGTTTATTCCAAAGTAGCAAGGAAATTTTACAGGAGGACTTGAAATTCTAAAGTGAACTTCTTTTGCTCCAGCGCGTCTTAAAATCTGGACAAGGCGGCGGCTTGTTGTTCCACGCACAATGGAGTCGTCGATTACAACAACTCTTTTTCCGTTCACAACAGACTTTACAGCATTGAGCTTTACAAAAACCATGTTCTCGCGCTCACGCTGAGTCGGCGCAATAAAGGTGCGTCCAATATATTTGTTCTTTATGATTCCGCTTGCATAGGGAATTCCAGCTTCCTTTGCATATCCCTGGGCTGCTCCAATTCCGGAATCAGGAACTCCAATAACGACATCCGCAGGAACTCCGCTTTCACGTGCAAGGCAGGCTCCCATTTTTTCACGTGCTTCTGTAACTGGGATTCCGTCGATTATGCTGTCCGGGCGCGCAAAGTAAACGTATTCAAAAACGCAGGTCCGTTTGGAAGTGCGCTCTCCAAATTCAAATGAAAGAACTCCGTCTTCATTTATTATTACAATTTCGCCAGGCTGAATGTCGCGAACATAAGTTCCGTTCACAGAGTCAATTGCGCAGGTTTCGCTTGCAAGAATCCAGCCGTTTTCAACTTTTCCAAGGCAGAGCGGACGGATTCCGTTTGGGTCTCTTGCGCCGATAAGACATTTTTCTGTTGAAACAATAAGCGCAAAAGAGCCTTTTATCATCTGTATTGTATCGGTCAGCGCGCGCTCAAGGCCTTTTTTGTAAGACTTTGCAATAAGCTTTAGAATGACTTCCGTGTCGCTTGTAGAAGAAAATGTGCTTCCTGAATCTTCAAGCATTTCGCGGAGCTGCTCATAGTTTACAAGCTGTCCGTTGTGGGCTACTGCAACCGCGCCGAGCTTTGACTTTAAAAGAAGCGGCTGGGCGTTTTCCAAAGACGCGCTTCCTGCTGTTGCATAACGGACGTGTCCGCAGGCAATGTTTCCTTTTAAGGCTTCAAGATTTTCCGGCTTAAAGACTTCCGCAGTTGTTCCCATTGCCTTGTGAATGGAAATATCTTCGCCGTTGCTTACTGCAATTCCAACACTGTCCTGCCCGCGGTGCTGCAACGCATAAAGCGCATAATAAGCCTGAGTCGCGGCATTAAAATCGCTGGCAGAATAAGCCACATATTCTTTTTTTTCTGGTTCACCTTGCTTAGGTGGATTCAAATAAATTCCGACAACACCGCATTCATCGCGCAGCTTGTCTTCCTCTTCTTCAACAAGAAATTCACAGCACTTCATTTTTTTTCCATTAGATATTTATATAGATTATCTGATCAAGCCCGATAATGACACAGCCCTGCACTGACAATGGCACCAGAAATTACAGTTCTATTCCTGAACCGCCGTTTGTTTCTGCATCAGCAGTCATCTTTGCGCGGAATTCTATAAGCTTTGTTTTTATTTCAGGATATTTGATTCCAAGGATTTCGAGCGCGAGATAAGCGGCGTTTTTTGCATTTCCGATTCCGACAGTTGCAACAGGAATTTGCGGCGGCATCTGAACAATAGAAAGGAGAGAGTCCATTCCTGCCAGTCCGTTTGATTTTCCCGGATTAATGCATTCAAGAGGAACGCCTACAACAGGAAGAACTGTGCGGCTGGCAATAACACCTGGAAGAGCCGCGCTAAGTCCTGCTCCAGCAATAATTACATCGCATCCTTCTTTTTCTACAGAAGCAATAGTTTTTACAAGCAAGTCTCCGGCTCTGTGCGCGGAAATAACATAAGCCTTGTATTCAACGCCAAATTCTTTTAGAACATCGGCGGATTTTTTCATTGTATCCAAATCAGACTTGGAACCTAAAAAGATAGCAACTTTCATACTGTAAAATATCACAATGAATAAAAGAAATCAACACAGCCCGTATTTTATTCGCCGGAATACGGAAGCAGAATTTCTGACATTCTGTTTATTTCCGCAGAAAGCAAAGTTGAAATCTGCTCATCCTGAATATAATTTACAAGCTCCTTTAAACATAAAATAACTTTTAAAAGAAGCTTTATGCCTGTTTCGTTTTCTTGAACAGAAGACACAAACCCAGAGTCTTTTCTTGCATTTTCCGCAGAAGCAAAAAGACCTTTATTTCCGGACAGGCGCGAAATTATATATTCAAGCTGAAGATTTGTTTTGCTTTCTAGGAAACTCTTTTTCTGCTGCTCAGGAAGATAACGGCACAAAGACTTTAATTTCTTAAAAAGCCGTATTTGGGAATTTTCCAAATTGCCTATTTGCTCTTCTACAGTTTCTGGCATTTTTTCATCACTTAATTCAGAAGACTCTATTTCTTCTTCAGCCTGAACTGACGCTGAAGTTTTTTCAGGCTCGTCGCTTTCCATAAAGAATTCCTGAGCCGCAAGGTCTTTTTCCTCTTCGGAAAAATCATCATCTTCAAAATTCAAGTTTTCATCTTCAAACAAGTCTGCGGAATCTTCAGTTGAACTATCAGTCTGTTCAGGCAAGTCAAAAACGTCATCTTCGGAAAAATCTTCATCATCAATAAGTTCTTCCGGTTCAGAAATTTCTTCTTCTGGAGCAGGAGTTTCAGGTTCTGTTTTTTGCGGCGCAGGAATTTTTTCTTCAGGCATTTTATATTCACGCTTAGGAAGTTCTTTCTTTTCAATTTTTTCTTCAGGCGGAATTGATATTACATCAGGCTTTTCTTCTTCCAAGTCAAAACTTTCTGTTTCAAAATCAGGCTCAAAAGAATTTTCTTTAGGCGCAGAAGATTTGTCGCCAGATGAAAATGGATTCTGCGCAAAAAAATCTTCCGCACTAGTCTCGTCCTCTTCAAGTCCGCCAACATCTTCGTCTTGATATTCTTCTGGAACTAAATTGTCAAGACCATGAGAATATTTTTCCTTGTCATTGTCTTCCGATTCAGCGTCAAGTTTTCCGTCTGAAAAAACTTCCTCAACAGCGACTTCTTCGTTTTGAAGATTTTCAAAGTCATGCTCTGGTTCACCGGTAGATTCTGGTTCAGTTTCTATTTCAGTTGGAGCAGAAGGCTGCATTTCATTTTCAGAATAAGAAATCTCCGGTGATTCAGTTTTTTCACCAAGTCCAATTTCAAAGTTTTCATCCGCATCGCCGAATTCATCTTCAATAGAAGATTCTGCATTTGCAAAAATATTTGTAGAGTCAAGAAGCCTTTTGTTTATCCGTTCAATGCCGTTTTTCCAAGCTTTGCTTTCAGAATCGAATTTTTCAATCTGCCTGTAAGTGGACATTGCCTGCGTAAGATTTCCCTGCGCTTCATAGTTTTTTGCAATGGAATGAAGACCGTCAACATTTTCGGGATTTTGAGCAATATAGCGAAGATAAAATTCCTCGGCTTTTTTTAGATCACCCTTTTGAGAATAGCGCATTCCGCCTTCACGGTAAAAATCAGAGTAGCCAGGATTCATCGCCTTTATCTTTTTAAAGCAGCCGGAAGCCTTGCGCTCGTCTCCAATGCAAATGTAATACTGTCCAAGAAGATTCAGTACATGGAGATCATCCGGATTTTTTTCGTAGGCGCACTGAATTTTTTTTCCGGCTTCTTCAATCCTGTCTGCGCTCAAAAGAATATGCGCATACTGACAAAGCATAGATGAATCTTCTGGAGACGCATTTTCCATGCGACCCATTATTTCAAGCGCGTCTTCATTCCTTCCTGTTGACTCATAAGCAGATGCAAGTCCAGAAAGTGCCTTTGGAAATTCCGGGCGGATTTTTAATGCCTCATTGTATTCAACTTCCGCATTGTCAAAGTCGCTTTGCTTTGTGTAGACATCTCCAAGCTTTGTGTGCATGGCTGCGTCTTTTGGATTTAAGTTCAAAGCGTGTCTTACAAGCTCTCCAGCATTGCGTGTCTTGTTTTTTTTCAAAAGCAAGTCGGCGTAATTTTCTATAGCCTCAAGCCAGCCTGGTTTTGTTTTTAGTGCGGCTTCATATTCAGACTGTGCTTTTTCAAATTCTCCAAGAGCATCATAGCTTTTGGCAAGGTTCAAATGAAGAATCGGATGATTAGGGTCAATTTTAAGTCCGCGCAGATAAGAAGACACTGCGTCCTTATTCTGATTTTTCAGTGCGTAAATTGAGCCTATATGGTTGAACGCAAGAACGTCTTCCGGATTTTCTTCGACAACTCTGTTAAAGCAATTAAGGGCATCGTCATATTTCCCCATCAGCTTGAATGTAAAGCCCAAGTTGTAAAACGACTGGACGTTTGATTCATCTGAAATTACTGCCTGCTCAAGAACAGAAATAGAATCATCATATTTTTTAAGACGTCGGTAAATTCCTCCAAGCGAATTCAAGGCTTCAACATTTTTTGAATCAATGCGGATAATTTCACTAAAATATGCAAGTGCTTTTTCATCATCACCGCTTTTTACATAGAGATTTCCCAATGAACTAAGAAGCTCAATGTTCTGCGGATCGCTTTTTAAAAGTCCTTTATAAATGCGGGCTGCCTGCTCAAAATCCCTGGAAAGAATCGCGGCGTTTGCCCTGTCCAAAATTCCATTGTTTCGCTTGCTTTCATTATCCATAATTTCTTCCTATTTTTTTGAAGGCCGGGCAAAAACTTCTTTGGAAAGCTCGCCCATAATTCTTGAGTCATATTTTGAGTAAGAGGCTATTGCAAAGTAATAAATTTTTCCGTTCTTCAAGCCGTTTAATTTTATAGAAACAGAATTTCCTGCGTCAATAGGAGACTGACCTTCCAAGGCATCTCTACCTAGATACTCTCCAGGCCGTTCTCCATAAAAAATATAGTAGCCGCCAACGCTGTCATCAACTGAATAAGGCCATGTCAAAACAACAGAGCCGTCCATTGGAACAGCCGTCAACTTGAACGGAGCAAGAGGAGAGGGAATTTCTTTGTAGTTTATACTTAGCTGTGTAACAGAAGGAGTACGTGAGCCTTTTCCATCTGGATATAATTCCGCTGCAATTTGAAAATAAAGACCGGAAACATTTTCAATTTTTTCTCCAGGCCTTACAGGAATCCATTCAGGAAAATCCTCTGTCCAGTTGTAAAAGTTGTCTCCGCTGCGGATAAAAAATTCAACTCCGGTTTCTGACGGCTTGTCCACAATCGCATTAAGGCTTACAACGCTTGAACCTTGGCTTAAAAGAATTGGTTCAGTCTCAAATCTTCCGCCTGAAATTTTATAGTTGTCAATTCCAAGGTCTTCTGAAACTTCGCTTTTTGATGTGCGCTGAATTCTAAAGTCGTCAATCAAGCCTGTATATTGCGGACAAATGTCAATGTCGGCAGGAACTCCCATAATCGGAGAGTAAACAGAGCCGCCAGCTTCATGCCCGGAAGTTGTAACGTATTTTAAATCTTCAAGTTTGCCGTTGATTCTGTATTCAAATGCGCCTGTGTTCTGATCAAAGTGAATCGCATGGTGCATCCAAATTTCAGGAATTATAGTTGTGTAGCTTGAAAGCGTTATTTCACCGCCGTTTTTTACATAGCCATTGAAAACATTCGTAAACGACCATTCAAGATGATTTCCAAAGAAACTTGCCGTTATCATCTGATAAAGCGGATAGCCTGCGACTGTTCTTGATGAACGCCAAGAAAAAACAATTTCTCCGTTTTCTGCAATTGAAGGTTTGAGCCAGAATTCAATTGTGATTGAGCCGCCCTGCCCTTGCTTTCCGAAAATCGTATCTTTTCCGCCGCGCAAACGTACTCCGCCAGTTCCGCGTGAAAGACCTGAATATTTTCCCATAAATGATTTTTTCGCAGAAACCAGAGAATTGCTTGTAACAGAATAATTTCCAGAAATGTCTTTTACTTCATTGTTTTCAAAATTAATAAGAAGATCCGTGTCTTTATCTAAAGGTCTGCTGTTGGTGGCAAGAACCATCGCGTCATAGCCGAACCTGCCCTTTCCCTGGACAATTCCATCCATTTTTGAAAGTGCCGGCCAGCCATCTTTTCCGCCAAGCACAATGGATTTTTCCTGAGCAAAGGCAGTATTCAAAAGCGCGAAAAAAAATGCTATAATTGCAGTCAAAATATTTTTATTCATAATATGAACGACCATAAAATAAATTCTACGCAAAAACTTTCACATAGAGAGATTCTTCATCAAACCGCGCTAAAAGCACCGTTAAAAAGCGGAGTTTATCTTTGGCGGAATGAAGAACAAACCGTAATCTATGTAGGCAAAGCAAAAAATTTAAAAAACAGACTCACTTCGTATTTCAGCGGAAACAAGGACATAAAGACAAGACTGCTTATAAGCCGCGCCCGCTCTATTGAGTATATTACAACCGACAATGAATATGAAGCTTTTCTACTCGAAAACAACCTCATAAAAAAATATTCACCGCGCTATAATATCAGCCTGAAGGACGGAAAATCTTATCCTGTAATAAAAGTTACAAAAGAAAAATTTCCGCGTCTTTTTAAAACAAGAAACATAACGCATGACGGCTCTATTTATTTCGGACCATTTCCTGACGCCTCGGCATTGGATTCATTTTTAGAAACGCTCTATGAAATCTATCCGCTGCGAAGGTGCAAAAAATTCCGCGAAAAAAATTTTCCGTGCATGTATTATCATATAGGAAGATGCAAAGCCCCGTGCTGCAAAAAAACAAACGAATCCACCTATAATGAATTTATCGAAGAAATTTGCTCGCTACTTGAGGGCAAAGGCGAAGAAACTGTAAAAAAACTTCAAGGCCAGATGAAGGAAGCGGCAAAAAACTTGAACTTTGAAAAAGCCGCAAGATTGCGCGATGGAATCAAAGCTTTGGAAATTCTTCAGCACAGAAACATTGTTGAAAGTTTTGAAGGTACAGACAAAGACTACATTGCTCCTTGGCGCGAAGGAGAGCTTGTAAGCTTTACAGTTCTAAAAATGCGCGGCGGAAAACTGCTTGGCAGAGACAACTACAGAACTGTAAGTCTAAACGAGGATTCAGAACTTATCCCGGAATTCATGGCTTCATATTACAATGAAAAAGAGCTTATTCCTCCGCAGATTTATATAATGCAAAGCGACGGAACTGAATTTATGAAGCGGTGGATTTTTGAAACCTACGGAATCAAAACTGAAATAATTGCAGTAAATGAAAATTCACCAGCCGTCCACAAAGCCGCAATAGGAATGGCGCAACAAAATGCAAAAGAAGACATAGTGCGCAGAATGAGAGAGCGCGGAGACTTTCCGGCAATGGAAGAGCTTAAAAAAGAACTGTCGCTTCCAAATCTTCCTGCAAGAATTGAAGGTTTTGATATTGCGCATATCGGAGGAAAATTTCCAGTCGCCAGCTTAATCAGTTTTTACAATGGAAATCCAGACAAGAAGAACTACAGATATTTCAGGCTGAAAACAACGGACGGAATAATAGACGACTTTGCCTCAATGAAAGAGGCGGTTTCAAGAAGGTACACAAGGCTTATAAACGAAAAAAAAGAATTGCCGGATCTGATTTTAATTGACGGCGGAATCGGACAAGTAAATGCGGTTGATTCCATTTTAAAATCGCTTGACCTTGACATTCCAATTGCAGGTCTTGCAAAACGAGATGAAGAAATTTACCGTCCTGGAAACAGCATGCCAATCCGCCTTCCAAAACGAAGCGATGCGCTTAGATTGCTTCAGCGTGTGCGCGACGAAACACATAGATTCGCAACAAGCAGGAACCAAGAACTTAGGACAAAGGAAAACACAGTTTCGCCTTTTACAAAAATCCGCGGAATAGGTCCAAAACGCGATGCTCTTTTAATGAAGAAATTCGGCACGCTAAAAAGCCTTGCAGAATCAAATGAAAATGAAATTTCAGAGACTTTAAAAGTACCAGAAGAAGCCGCGCAGGAAATTTTAGTTTCAGCAAAAAAACTTTTTCAAGAGCAAAACGCTTTGCTTCAAAAACAAAGGCTTTCAATTGGAGCTGCAGGAACAACAAAAGAAAAGGCCGCACGAAGCAAGCTTAATGAAAACTTAGCATCGGCAGCCCTTGAAGTTGCAAGTCCGGATGATTTTTCCTAGAAAGGTTTTACAGTAACACCCAACGCAAGCATTACAACATCCTTTGAAAGTTCCATTGTGTGTCCTGCTTTTTTGTAATCCTCGCTGAAATATTTGCAGTACATCGCAGAGCCGGAAATTGTAACAAGTTTTACAGGCGAATATTCAACACCAGCACCAATAACAAAGTTGTCAAGAACCGGGCTGAAGACATTGTTTACATCAGACTTTGCGCCTTGCTTTCCATAAGAAAATCCAGTTCCAAAGCTAAGCTGCTCATTCAATCTGTAGTCCGCTCCAAGAGCAATTTCCCAAGAATCATCGTAGTCATATTCAGAGCGGTCAATCGGACTTTCAATTGTAGCCTGCTTGTTGAAATAATAGTTGAAACTCATGCTGGCATTCAGTTTGTCAAAGAAAGTGTAGCCTACGCCAAGGTTTAAAACTGCCGGCAAATCATTTTTAAAGTTGTCGCCTTCATCTGCGTTAAGGAAAGAAGACGCATAGGCACCAGTCAAGTCATCGTATTTGTACTTAAGTTTTGTAATTGTCTGATACTGAATTCCAACATCGAGAGTATTCCAGGGCTTGATATGAACTCCGAAAATTCCGCCAAAGCCATATCCGTTTGACTCATAGCCGATTTTTGAGCTTCCGCCGTTAACTGACTTCAAGCCGTCGCATTTAAGTGTAATGTTCTGCTCACCGTGCATAAATCTTCCTGCCGCCGCAACAGAAACCATGTCGTTGATTTTATATGAAGCGCCAAGGATTTCTCCAAGCTGAACTGAATAAACTTCAAGAGAATGTGAAGAAAGCTGCTCCAAAAGTTTTTGGGCATAAGCCTTAGACTGTGCAAGCGGAAGTTTTCCAGCCATAGCCGCCGCAGTAACTTGCGCTGTTACAGCAGATGCCATTCCCTGTTTAAGCGCCAATGAAGTAAGTCCTGTTCCGTCGCTGTAGTCAAGAGTTCCGCCGCCGCCAAAAACGCCAAAGCCAAAGAACGCCGCCCAATTGTCTTTCTTGTAGACAACCTCAGCATTTGGATAAAAGTAAACGTTTTCATCGTCTTCAAATTTCTGTCCGTCAAGTTTGTCAGCGTAATTCTTTAAAACAAACTGGTTTCCAAGCTCAAAGTAAAGCCCGTCATTCATAAATGCTGTTCCGCCGATATTGTAGAAAACAGCTTCCGGACGCAAAGTTTCTGTATTGCGGCTAGGATTTCTCATATAGCCCTGATTTAAATTTGTTTTGTTATCCACACCGCCTGCAAAAGCAAAGCCAAGACCAGCGGTAAAAGCCAGCAAAGCAATTTTTTTCATAATAATTACTCCAATAAACATAAAGTTTAACCGGAGAAAAGACTAGCACGGATAAGAGACTTAATCAAGACATATTTGTAAAAAATGTCATAATGACATAAAATAACTTCATGTCATTAAAAACTATTTCTTGTCTTGCTTCAAATTTGGAATCACTTCCGCTAAAACTATCGCGCAGAAAATCAAGGCGCAGCCGACGAACATTTTTAACGTAAGGCGTTCACCAAGAAAAATACAGCTGCAAAGAACTCCAAAAACGCTTTCCAACGAAAGGAAAAGAGATGCCAGTGCGGAAGGAACATATTTCAATCCGACATTTTGAAGCACGAAGCAAACCATTGAACTGAAAATTCCAAGGTAAAGCATGGAAACAACAACGGTTGAATTTTTTATAAGTGAAATGTCAAAGTTTCCGTCTAAAAAAGGCGCTGTTAAAAAGCCCAGAACACCGCTCGCCGCAAACTGAAAAAATGTAAGCAGAATCACATCTTCTTTCTTTACAAAAAACGAGCCTGCAATTATGTGAAGCGCAAAGAAAATTCCACAGATTAAAGTAAGAACATCTCCGCGGTTCATAATGTACCAGGCGCCATCTCCGTCAAGGGCAAGCAAGCCTATTCCTGTAAGAGCCACAGCCGCCGCAACCCAGACATACCAGCCCGGCTTTTTCTTAAACACAGGCCAGCCGATAAGCGGAACAAGAATTACATAGAAAGTTGTAAGGAAAGCGTTTTTTCCGGCAGTTGTAAAATTGCAGCCAATCGTCTGAGTAAGGTAACCCAAAAACAGAAGAACTCCCAAAAAGCATCCGTGAAAAAAAATGTCTTTATTTAAATGCTGAAAACGTTTTATGAAAATCAAGCCAAAGCAGACAGCGGCAATTGTAAACCGGATTGCAACCATCCAGGTAGGTCCAACAAAATCCAAGCTGTCTTTTACAACAACAAAAGCAAATCCCCAGATTGCGGCAGTAAGAACCAGTCCCGCTCCAAAAATAATAGAAAGTTCACTTTTTTCCATAGCGGATAAGATAATAAGTTTTCAGTCTAAAGGTCAATACGGCCAGGGCAAACCCATTATAAATGTATTCAGCATAAAACTGGCTTTCAGGCACGGTTTCCTGGTTCAAAATCGCGCAATAATGGGGATGTCCAATAAGTATCTTTTTTGTCATTCATAGGCTTTTATAGACTTGACCCGAAATTCTAAATGCATATATTACAATCATTTAGAAATTGTTCAGCAATGACATTCAGAACTTATTGGACATCCTCTGATTGTTGCAAAGTAACTATAGAATTACCCGCTCACGCGGTCGCAACAATCAGAGTGTTTTTGCCCTCACGAATCGTTCCTTCGCGCAAACTTCACTTAAATTATTTATAATGCGTTTGCCCTGGGCAAACCCATTATAAATGTATTCAGCATAAAACTGGCTTTCAGGCACGGTTTCCTGGTTCAAAATCGCGCAATAATGGGGATGTCCAATAAGTATCTTT
>ERZ1034723.44-NODE-44-length-74026-cov-145.875857_pt1 | contig 74026 bp, 122 predicted proteins | sample MGYA00520637_ERZ1034723 | MGnify/ENA primary metagenome ERZ1034723 (study PRJEB33766, sample SAMN09781719) | gut metagenome | biome: gut microbiome | host: Homo sapiens | place: Madagascar | study: EMG produced TPA metagenomics assembly of the PRJNA485056 data... | reverse complement strand
TTTGTGAGAACTATCTGCCGTATGCTCTCAACCCGATGCTGAGCACCGAGGAAGTCAAGGAGAAACTGCACGTTTCTGATGCTACACTTAACAGGATGGTGGCTAGGGGCGATTTGCCCAATGGCATGTGCAAGAAGCGTGGGCACACTAGGTATTGGAAGAAGTGGGATATTCTTCACTTCATTAAGAGTAAGAGAGGTAAGTGATTACTTCTCTTTTTTTTGTTTCAGTTTGCGTGAGTGACTGTTGCAATTTTTGCAACAGTCACTCTGATTGCCTCTCTTTTTTATTTGGTACAATATAACAGACAAAAAAAACACATATTTCCCCGAAAAATATACGCACTTTTTTCCTTAAATTATACGTAACAATATATGATGCTACCTTCTATCACCTTAAATCTCTGATAATCAACCACTAAAAGAAAGTGTGATAGAGTTATATTTGCTCTCCCCTATTCTTCGTACCTTTGCATCCGTAATCGATTACATAGTGTTAGTTAATATTAAGGATTTCAAAAGATTGTATTATGGAAATGACAGATGCAAAGGTCGTAGAGAAGAAAATCTACGAAGAGGGAAAGAAGCACGATGATTATGCTTCTAAGGCAACAGGCAATGCTGGTCTTACCCTTGGTATCATCGGCACAGCACTCGGTGCTGGTGCTTGGTTGCTTGGCGGTAACAACCGCAGCGTATTTGGTTCACTCGGCAGCAATATGCCTGAGAACGTAAACATCAACACTTACGGAGCTAACTCAAGCTCAAATCAGCCAACCGCCTTGCAGGTAATGGAGAAGGAATGCGCTGATGAGGTGAAGCTGCTTACTGATATGTTCGGTTTGAAGCTCGACACCGCTAACAAGTTCTACGCTATGCGTGAAACTGACATCGCAGAGAAGTTCTCTATGTATAAGGGTGCTACAGAGGCTATCAACGCTGAGAACCGCCGTGCAATGGAGGCAGAGTTCGGTCTGTACAAGTCTCAGATTGATGCGGACTTCGGTCTGTACAAGAATCAGAGAGACCAGTACGATTCGCTGCAGGCTAAGTATTGCGACCTTGACAAGAAGGTAGCCGTTATGGAGGCTCTTACTCCTTACAAGGAGAAGCTGATGATGGCTTACGTGAACGAGAAGTGTTGCCGCAAGATAGATGGTCAGCTTGTGCTCCCTTCTACGCCAGTAGTTACTGGTTACGGCAGCTATGGTTGTAATTGCACCGCTCCTTCCACTCCCACTACAGGAGCGTAACAGAGCAGTAAGAAAGTCTGTAAAAAGGACTAAAAAGAAATGAGTTGGTGAGGGGTGTTTGCCCTCGTTGGTGGATGCCCTCTCACCTCTCTATAATATATCACCAACTTTAAAGATATTGATTGTTATGATGAATTTTGGAAACAGCCCTTTGCTTGATATGGGCACAAGTCAGCAGCAGCCGCAGATGATGGATGCCGAACTACAGAAGATGTATGAGGCAATACAGCAGAAGCGAGCATCTATCAATATGCAAGCACAGCAGTCTTCCACCCCTTTATGGGATGAGATTGACAAGATTGAAGACAATCTTACAGGCGCACAACGTCAGTATTTGATGCAGAATCAGGAGTACGTTGACAGCTTGCAATATGTGTCTAAGTTAGTGCAAGACGAGGAATTGCGCATCATACGTCCTCGTATTGAAAGCACTCAGCAAGGACAGGAAGCATTGAAGAAACATCTATCTTTGATGCAACGACTGAGAAAAGAAGTAGCGCAAGCCGAGGAGCAAAAATCAGCTATGCTCAACGACTATATGACTAACCACAGCGACAAAACTTGGCAAGAATATCTCGTTTGGTACAACAAAACAAAGAAAGGAGAAACTAAGAAATGAACATAACAGAATTGAAAGAAAAGCTGCTTACATCTTTGGATTTGTGGGCAGACGCAAGAATTAGCGACATGGTTAAAGAAAACCCTGCATTGGCTATCCCTTCCGTGTACATGAAGCGAGCATCGCACAATATCATCGCCAAACACAAGGATAGTTGGGGCAAGAGCATTGACAACGCTACCCTATTCATTGCCGATGAGGACGGAAACATAGATGCCAACACGATATTTGAAGATATGATGCAGATGCTAAAATCCGTGGAAGATTACAAATTCGATGTAGGTTTTATTCACGGACATATCGACAAAGGAGTTGTGTCTATTGACCTGCCAGATGGAATTGCCACTGCTATCCTCTTTGGAAGCAAGCGAAGCATCAACTTCACAGAGGAGGACTTTGTAGAGTTGAAAGATTTGATAATAGGTTAAAATATATAAGATATGGAAACAAAAGACATTATGAGCAAGTTTGATGAGCTGTATGGGATGATGGCATCATCAGCCAACGTGAAGTATATGCGCACATTTGGAGACACAATGCGCTGCATGATGAAGGATATGGCATCAAAGCACCCAGAGTTGGCGCAAGAGTACGTTGAGAAACTTTGCGCCATTAAATGGAAAAATTATCTCACAAAGAATGAGGCGTTGGATATTATCGGTAAGATGAATCCCGAAGCAACCTGGAATATGCAAGGATGGTTGGACGAAATGGAAAAATTGGGCTTATGTATGGAGGATAAGCCATATTACAATGATTATGCGCTGTATATAGCAATGAATCAGGTAATAAGCGACCACGGGGAAACCATAGTTGCAATAAAGGGCGAGAAATCTCTTTCTGATATAAATGAGGATGAACTTGTAAAATACGCTTACAAGTTGGCTCTTGACCTACTGAAAGATAAGGATGGCGTATATAATATAAGAGAATACTTTTTGAAGTAGATATACAGTTTGAATCACCCATAAAGAGGAGCTTTTGATAAGTTCCTCTTTATTTGTTTACACCCGATTATCTATTTTCTTCTGTCTTTCGATTTTAAAAGTTATCTTTGCATCAAAAACAAAATATGGTAGGACAAGTAGGAAATACGGGTACAAGAGCGGCAGGGATGATGCTATTCGGGGATGAGTTAAGTTGTATGTTACTCGATACCCGATGGATGCTTATTGCCATCGTTCTACTTATCATTGCTGACTATCGCTTTGGTTGTGAAGAAAGTAGCCTTCGACATAAAAATGCTTTAGAAAGCAAGAGCCCTCTCCTTGCTGATAGATATGAGTTCAGAGCATCACGGGCAAGGCGCAGAACTGCAAATAAATTTGTGGACTACCTTATCTATATAATGGTAGGTGTATCTCTTGGTAGAGCTTTATTGCCGCAGCTTGATATTGATTATATATGGGGTGGATGGGTTGTTACTGCATTTATTGCGGTAAGAATAGAAATCCCAAGCATACTAGGACATTTCTTATTTGTTCGTGGCGTATCAGTAGAGAAGAAGACAATAATGGGCTTCATAAAAGCCTTTGTCGTAGCTCTTGCAAAATCTAAGAGTGAAGGCGTTGGTGATGCCTTAGAAGAAGGATTTAAAGCAACGGAGGATAAAGGATGAAAGTAACAAGAAAACAGATGGAAATCATCATGCCGAATGCTGGAGATAGGATTGATATATATCTTCCTTATATCAACGATTACGCAGATGTTTTCAATATCAATACTTCACTTCGTATGGCACATTTCCTTGCACAAGTGGCTCATGAAACCGCAGAGTTGGTACATATACGAGAAATCGGTAATGCTGACTATTGCCATAAGTATGAGGTTGGTAAGCTCGCAAAGATGTTGGGTAACATTCAGAAGGGTGACGGCTACAGATATAAAGGTCGTGGCTTCTTGCATTTAACAGGAAGGGCGAATTATCAAGCCTACACGAACTCAAAGTACTGCAAAGGTGATGTTGTGGCAGAGCCAAAACTCTTGGAACAACCGAGAGGAGCAGTAAAAAGCGGTATGTGGTATTGGCTAACAAGAGGATTGAATGCCGTAGCTGATAAGAATGATATTAAAGCGGTTACAAAAAAAATCAATGGTGGAACAAACGGCTTGCCGAGCAGAACCAAATATTGGAAGAGAGCTTTGAAAGCCTTTAATATATTATAAGCTTATGAAATGGATTAAAGATTTGTTTTATTGTTTATCAATTTCAATGCTTCTGTTTCTTATGACGCAGATAGTTATCGGGTGTACGGCTACCCCGAAGGTGGTTACCCGACAGACTTATATCAGCGATAAGCAGTCACATTGGGATTCGATATTTAATGCTAGACTTTCAGCGACCTTTGAACTCTATCAGAGGACTCAAAGTGAGCTAAAAGAAAATAGCAAGTCAGAAACAAACCATATTAGAGATAGCACTTCTACAATGGTTGATAAAGATGGTAATATTCTCAGACAAGCCAAATATCACTACGAGAGCCATAACTATACAGAGGTATTCGTACAGAAGCTCAGAGATAGTATTTCTTATTATAAATCATATAAGGATAGTCTAAGCAAGTATCGACTCAAAATCGATTCCTTAGATAAAGCTAAACAAGATTCTGTTCCATACCCTGTGTATATAGAGAAACCGATGAATAAAATAGATGCTACATTCTACCGATTAGGTAAGGTTACGGCGGTATTCGTGCTTCTCTTCATGGTAGGTATGATATTCTTGGCAATATATAAAAATAGAAAAAGATAAGACATTTTCAATAGTTACAGATACTTATAGGTTTTAGTTTTTTTTTGGTTATAAGATTGTTAGGATAACAAAGGCGGTTACTCGTGAAGAGCAGCCGCCTTATTTTTTTTAGTATTTCTTTCCTCCGTGATGATACTCACGGGTCTCATTATAGCGCATCTTTAGATTAATGTGCTGTACAAGGTCGATACCTAGTGATTCTGCCCATTCAAAGGTAGCAACGATTATATCATTAAAATAAGCTTCGATTATTTCATTAAAATAAGCTTTACTGAGCAAAGAGTTATTCGGGGTGGCAAAATTTAATATACCTCTTGAAATGAAGAATGCATTAACTGTAAAATCTCTTGTTTTACAGAGTTCTACATTTTCTTCATCGGTTGTATATTTTGTTCTACATTTTACGTTTTTTAACCCCATAAGGTCAAATAAACGAATGCAGATGTCTGCCAATTCACTCTCAACAGTTCCCTCAATATGTTCGCCGTAGAATTTTTCAACCAAACCTCCGTGGTGGTCGTTAGCGATAACGCAATCAAGCCCACTCTTATCAAGGTCATTCATCCAACGCCCCTTGCGGTCAGCTTGAACGGCTTCCGTAACCTCTGTGCTAATCATCATAACCCAGTGTGCCGTAGGCTTCTTCTCTTCGTGCCATCCGTGTTTCACGGCATTATTATAGGCACGTTCTACCCATTCTTTAACTTGTTTTCCTTTTATTACCATAATTATCTGTATTTATGTTTATTACACCATTTCCAACAGTTTGTACTTTCTTCTTTATCGCAGCAAAAGCCATCACCATAAATACCTTCATTGGTAAATGAAATGCAATTACCGCAACATGGCTCTTCATTTTCTTTTTTCATGCAAATAAAGTTTTATTGATTCACACAACAACTTATTTTCATCTGTAAGCTTTTTAACCTCCTCTTGTAGTTGCTCTATGATATGCAAATACGATATTTCTTCAAGAGTTTTCATTTCATCAACTCCAATGAGAATCCTTTCTTCGCAACGTGAACCGCCTTACCAGTTGCTTTCGCTACCTCAGAAGAGAATAATACGGCATCGCCATTATTTGCACTCATGTGAATAAGAATAATCGCTTTCGTTCTTTCTAGTTTATTCTCTTTCAAGCAGTTCAGGCATCTTTCCAAGCTCATGTGAGTAGCTTTCGCTCTAATGCCAATCTTCTTTGGAATAATGCCCTCTCTCACACTCTTATCAACCAAAGAATCCATGTGATTGCATTCGATAAGGATATAGTCAAGTGGAAAAGACAGCTTATACTTTATATGATGGCTATCCGTAAGGAAAAGCATATCTCCCATATCTTGATGATAAATAATAAAGCCGCAAGGCTCTTTGGTGTCGTGAACTGTATCGAAAGCCTTTATAACGAAGTTACCAACACGAAACTCTTCAAGCATCGGTATGGCATTATAATGAAATTCACCTTCCTTAATCTTCTTTTCTTCCAAAGTACCTTTGGTTGCAAAGATATTGAAAGGTCGTGCATACTGACGAATAAACCCTGCGTGGTCGCCGTGGCTATGAGTAATCAAGCAACCGACAACCTTTTTGAGATTTCTTCCAAGTGCTTCTACGGCATCTTTTAAGGGCATTCCACATTCTATGATAAGTGCTTCATCATCATTCTGTAGAATATACCCATTACCAGAGCTTCCACTACCTAATGTAACTAATTGCATATTCTATACCTTATTATATATAGGAGAGAGATTCCTCTCTCTCCTATCCGTTATTTTACTGCTGCTTAAATATATCAGGCATTTCCTGTTTACCCATCGGCTGAGCCTTAGGCTTGGTTTGAGCCGCATTTTCTGCGGTCTGAGCGGTTTTCTGCTCATTACTTGGGGTATTATCAGCAGCCTTATTTTCCTCCTTATTCTCGCCATTATTCATACCGAGCGACTGAGAATTGGCTTGCTGTTCCTCTTGCTGCTGAGCTTCTGCGAGTTTCTCTTCGGCTGAAAGCTGCTCAACGTTATCGGTTGTAATCTCGGTATAATCGCCATCCTCCAAATCCTCTTTAACAGCAAGCCCGCAAGTAATTTCAGGACAATAGGCGTTCTGAAATCTTGTAGCAGCACGATAACGAAGCATCTGCTCTGGGTCAGCTTGCCAGTTGCTACCTTTTTTATCATACCATCCTTTTATTTTTGCTTGGTGAATGGTGACAGTAGAGCCTTTAAGCACTTCGCCTTGCTTATCTATTGCATAAGCATAGCAGCCCCAATCGTCTTTTCCTTGCTCACCGACAAATGCATAGCGAAGAGGTGTTGCAAACAATCCACTTGCATTGATACAAGCAATAAGAAATCTAGCGGAGAAAGAAGGCATACCATATATTACCGCCATATTTTGCATAATCATAAGTGGATTTGTATGAATGCGCTGTGCTAAATCAATAGCAATCATTACATTACCTACGTTCCCTTTAAATGTATCGGGAATAATTGTGGACGCTGATAAAATCTGCGCCATTCTATAACCAGTATTAAAACTGTCTTGATTTGCGAACATATTAAGTCCGCTAACTTGTGGCTGTGAAACCACGATTCCATTTTCTTCCATAATTTCTATATTTATATTTTAAAGTGATTTTATCTCCAATGGCTGTCCGTAGATGCATTGCAAGTAGATAATCTGCTGCTCAACGGGCACGATGTGCTCTGCCGATTCTTTGCGGTCAACGAACAGAGGTACGAAGATATTTGAAGCCTTAGATATACCGCTGATAATATCAACGCCCATATCAATAACAGTTCCATCATTCGTATTATCGTAGTCAATACCATCCTTATCAATAGCGGTGCAGATTTCCTTCTCATCATCATTGGTCTTATTCTGCTCATAGAACTTCCAACGAATGAGTAAGAAGTATGAATTTACCTTCTGCTCAACAAGATTAATCTTTGCCTTCTTATAAGCTTTGATTTGGCTAATAACTTCACCACAATCAGCAATAATCTGAGATAACTCAACAGAGCGATTATTGAGCTTTTCCTTCTCAGTGTTAATACGCTTATTAGTCTCCTCGCCTGCGATTTTGTTAACTAACTCGTCACGTTGAGAAACAAGGGACTTCTTTTTCTCCTTATTCTCTTCGATTGTAGCATCAACCTTCACAACATGCTTAATTGCTTCAATATCGGCGAGGTCTTTATCAAAGCCCATCTCTTCCGCAGCAGCTTCCCAAGTTTGGTTCTGCTTCTCTGTACGCTCGTTAATTAACTTCTGATACTCAGATTGAGCATTCTTTACCTTATCCTCATCTTGTGCCTTGGTAATCTGCTCATAGGTATTGATATTACCTTTAAGGACAGTTATCTGTTGCTTAATCTGAGCAGCCTCATTCTGTATTTTCGTGAGTTCTTCAGACTTATTCTTATTGAACTCAGCAACAGCGTTATCATACTCCTTTGCCTTCATTTCGTCCGTATAAGGACGACCACAAACTGGACAAACATCTGTTTGCTTATGGTTAAATTTCTTTTCGTTAGCATTATTCCACTCTTTAATCTTGTCTTTGAAATTAATAGTGACCTCTGCCAAGGAAACCTTATTCTTCTTATTGGTCTCCATATTTGTAGTATATGCAGATTTAGCGTCATTGAGTTTCGTTGAAGCCGTAGAAATCTTCTTCGTAAGCTCATCAATCGCCTTAATCTTAGCATCTTGCCAAACCTTCTGTACATTCGCAACCTTAACGTTATGCGCTTGCAATTTATTGAGGTAATCTTCCATAGCAGGGTCTTTCTCAGTCGTGCCCTCCAATGCCGCATCTATAGCAGCAATATCAGCATCAATCTTTGCTTTCTGTGCTTTGAGAGCAGTAAAATCGGCATCAACTCTTAGAGCCTCTTGTGCCTGAACCTTTGCAGGTATCAAATCCAACTCCTCTTCCGCTTTCTTCTTTGTTGCCTTCTGCTGTGTAAGCATATCGGAGAGTTTTTTCTTCTCTTTAATTAAGCCCTTATACACCATAGGATAAGGCTTCATCAATTCTTCCTCATTAATGTCGCCTGCCAGCGACATAAGCATTTTACGGCGGTCATCAACCTTATAAGACATAAAGATGTTGATATTAGACAGAACGAGCCATTTATTGAGTGGACAAAGTTCTTCGAGCTTGGCGTTGAAATCTTTCTGTGAAAGAGGAACGTCATCGATAAGTCTATCCTGTGTAGTACTTTGCAACTTCTCATCTGCTGTACCCTTATTCTTCCAATTCTCAGAAAAAATACGCTGTACCTTAATCTCTCGCTCATCATTATAGTTAAGTACTACAGTGACAGAGGTTTCAAGATGATGAATAATATCATTATTAATATCAAGAGGTTGTACGGTGGCATTCTTCTTGCTTATAACGCCGAAGATTGCCCAAAGATAGGCATCATAGATAGTTGTCTTACCTACCTTATTTGCGCCACTAATAACCATATTGTGGCTAAAGTTAATTTCTTGACCCCGAACCTTCTTGAAGTTCTGTAAGGTCATTGACTTGATTTCAATTTTCATTGTTGTATTTTTTATTAGCGTTAAACGGTTTATATTCGTGACCAGCCTTAAAACCAATGAGTGCTTTCGCAAGTTCTTTGCTTAATTTGCTACATATAGCATTAACGATACTAAGGTCAGTTCTTACATCTTTCTTTCGCTCCTTATTGGCATCGGATTCCATCTGTGATAGCATTTGCGCTCTTTCGGTATCGAACTTCTGTAAAGCCTCCATCAGATTCTGCGGATTGATAGTATTACCTACATATATCTTTCCATATCCCCCACCTACAAGTGATTCAAAAAAGTAGGTAAGTTCGCTTGGAGATAGATAATAGTAGATATTTCTAATACGCCTTGCCATAAAGACAACTTGTAGGCTATTTACCGAATTTCCAGCACCAAGAAGTCTAAATGTATCTAATAATTGAGCTTTCACCCATTTTAGAGCGAACCCTTCTCCATAATCATTATCTAAAGATGCTAATGTATTGGTATCTTTAAGAGCAGAAGTTAGTGAAAATACTGGCTCTTTTCGCTCACTGATTAAAGGATAATTGGTTTCTACCCACTCTTCAAAATTAATCAGCGTTAAAGACCGCTGCTGCTGTCCTTGCGAAATTAAGCTCTGTTCGCTGCTGTTGTTGCTGTACTTCGTCATACTCAGAATATATTTTATCCTCCCAGGCACGGGAATTAAGATAAGTTAGAGGGTGCTTCTGATATACCTTCTGAGTGATTGATGCAACATATCGTGGCGTAGCTGCTATACAAGCGGCTCTATCCTTCTTAGTCATGTGCATCCACTTCTTCAAGCATTTCTGCTTACCAATACACTTATCATACATCTTCCACCAACTCTCGAACTCATCATTAATGATAGAGACAGATTGCGGAGGTGTTACCTCGTAACCTTTGGATTCTAATAATGTGATTGCTTCTTGTATCTCCTTTTCCATATTTACACCTTATTATATATTATATATACTCGCCACCCCAAAATCGAGTAATCTCTGACCCTGCGATAGCTACTTGACCATTCGGTCTTACAGTTCTATTAAGGAATCCACCTTTAATATAGCGGTAGATAGTCGTTACACTAACACCTAGCTTTTCAGCAGTCTCCTTGATAGAATATCTGCCTTTCGGCTTCACATCAGGCGGTTCGTTTATCATCGTTACCTCCTTTCTTTTTATTGCGTTTGAGGATTCCATAGATGCTAGCCTCACACGCATATTTGAAGTCACTCATTGTACGCCGCACAGCCTCAGACTTCTTGAAGCCCTGCTTCATGTAGTTCTCTACAGATTGAACTACCAAGCTTTCTTTCTCTTTTTGAGACTTAATAACCATATTTAACTATAAATTTATATAGAAATTAATATAAAATCACTATCTTTGCAACCGAAATATATCGGTGCTTTGTAATTACACCGCAAAATTAATAAAAAAAATCGAGAAACTATTATTTTCTATTAATATTTTAATAATAATTAATATAAAACGTATGAGTACACTATTGGAAAGAGCAAAAAAGGTAGCTGAGCACAAAGGAATGTCAATGGCTCAGTTTCAGGAGAAGATTGGTGTCAGCATCAGTCATTTCTATAATACAGATAAATTATCATTGAAGACAAAGAGAGCTGTTTCAGAGGTCTTCCCTGATATTAATGCTGATTGGTTAGAAACGGGTGAGGGTTTTATGACTAACACCGATAAGCTACAGGAGGAAGGCAAATTCTATAAAGTACCGCTTCTTCCCGTTGCAGCGCAAGGTGGTACACCAAACAATTTCGAGTATCAGATAAAGCAACACGATTGCGAAATGATGATTTCTCCTATTGAGAATATTTCGATGGCAATCACAGTTACGGGCGATAGTATGTCGCCAGAGTACCCAAGCGGAAGTAAGGTTCTTGTGCAGAAGATTAACGAGAAAGCTTTCATTGAATGGGGCAACACCTATGTGCTCGATACAGTAAATGGAGCTATCATTAAGAATGTATTCCAAGCAAAGGGTGATGATACGAAGGTTATATGTCGCTCCGTAAACCCTAATTTTGCAGACTTTTCCGTTGATGTCTCTGATATTAGAGGATGGTACAGAGTGCGCTGTTGTATCACCATAAAGTAACGTTAAAAAACGTAAAACGTGCAAATTTCGTGCAAACCGATTATCACGAAAGGCGTAAGTGTTTGAATAACAAGTCGAAAGAAAGCACATACTGCATATTGTTAGAATATGTGCATAATTCATGTTAATTGATTAAAAAACTCGAAAAATAGCACATTAAACGGCAAAAAATAAGTAATTTTGCACTAAAAGAGAATATAAAGGATTCTCAGAAAGTAACAATAAGTATCGGATTTTACACCAAAACGTGCAAATTCCGTGCAAATAAAAAAGGAGATACGAACTTATGATTAAGGTATCAATCAAGCTAGATAAAAGACGGCGATTGAATAGCGGTAAGTTTCCGCTCAAATTCAAGGTCGCAAGAAAAGATAGTGCCATTTATATTCCGACAGGCTATGAGCTGAAAGAAGATGAATGGGATGCGAAAAATGAAAAGGTGAAGGGATTGCCCGAGCAGCGAGTAATCAATATGAAACTAATAAAAAGGCTTTCCCTTCTCAATGATAAGATAGTGCAGTTGCAAGAAGAAGGCAAACTGCGCTACTTCTCTAACAAGAAGCTTTCGCTCTATTTATCCAATGATGAGGATGAGCAAGAATATAAGAATCATCTTTTCAAAACTCAGATGGATGCTTTCCTTGCGACTAAGGATAATGAAGGTACAAAGTTGGTCTATACAACAACTGCAAGCAAAATCAGCAACTATTGCGACTATGAATCTTTAAGGTTGGAGGATATAGATATTGAATGGCTTGATGGATTTGTTGAATCCTTGAAAAAGGATAAGAATACTAAGAATACCATTGCTGTAAGGTTAAGGGGTATTCGGGCGGTTCTAAACTTCGCAAGAAAGAAAGGGCTATTGAAGGAATACGTATTCAATATGTATTCAATCAAAATGGAAGAGACCAAGAAACGCTCATTGACGGTTGAGGAACTAAGAAAGCTGCATGATGCGAAGCTTACTCCGCTTCGTGCTAGGCATAGGGATATTTTCTTCCTTATCTTCTATCTCATGGGCATTAATCTAATTGACCTCTCTAGGATAGTGAAGATTGAAAACGGAAGAATAACCTATAGAAGAGCAAAGACGGGTACACTATATAATGTAAAGGTAGAACCAGAAGCCCTCGAAATTATCGAAAAATATAGGGGTAAAGAACACCTTCTAAGCGTATTCGATAGAAAGAGCTCTTATCGCTATTACGATGTATCAATCAATAAAATGCTATCTAAGATTTGCAATAGCATCGGTATTCCAGAAGTTAGTACGTATTGGGCAAGGCATACCTTTGCCACCATTGCTTATGAGATTGGTATCAGTATGGACGTTATCGCAGACTGTCTTGGGCATAAGAGTAGCCACAGAATAACTTCTATATATGTGCGCAAAGACCAACAACTGATTGATGAAGCCAACCGAAAGGTTATTGATTATGTTCTATATAACAAGAAGGGGTAGAGCTTTCGCCCTACCCTTCCTTATTATTGTAATAACAACTGCTGTTTTATGGTATCTATCCATTTATCCAAGCAACGTATTTTTCTTTGGCAAATCTATACGATACATACCCATCATCTACAACCACGTTGGGTGTAAACTTACGAATACACCCAGTCTCATCCTTGAAACCAAGAATTAGATACTTATCACCACAATATCCTGCTAAAAAAGCACCAATCTTTTTGCCTTTATAACAAGCGACCTTACCATGATGCTGTTCATAAATCTCTTTCAGTGTCATACGCTACTTAAACTTAATTATAAAAAACTCAGTATCAAGCCACTTGTCGGGGCATAAGCCCTTTTTCGGCTTACCAATACTAATACTCTCAATCTCCTTTTCAATTCGTGGACTATCCTTGCGATAGCCGTTGATGAAGAGGATATGGGTAAACGGAACAGTTTTATAGTATGGGCTATTAAAGCAATACTTAGCTATTTCGGGATTTATGCTATCCCATTTCTCGGACAAATCCTTGTCTAGTTTACTGAATGGCTCTTCAAGTTCTGAGCGAACTAAAAGAAGTCGTTTTGCCCAGTAACCCTTAATCGTCCGATATTCTTCTTTCTTTTCGCCAGCCACAATCATATCGAACCATTGCTTGCTGACGGTGAGGGTCAATACTTTCTTTTTCATTTATTCTTTCCTTTTAATCGTTGTTTCGCGGCATTTACACAGTCGTTCAGGGAACAGTTTAATAATTCTACACTTCTTCTAATTTCTTTAGCTTGAAAAGGAGTAATACGAACAGACTTTTCTAATCTGTTCTTTAAATTATTAGATTCCCATTTTACAAGTTTTCTTGAAGATTGTGTAATACGACTATCCAACTTGTCTGCTTTTACAAACTTGTTAAGCCAATAAGGGGACGTTTTATTTATAGCCCTATTCCATATCTTCTTTGACAGTCTAATCTTCATACACTACTCCTTTTTAATCACATAAGTTGTATCTTTGTTATCAACCACATAGATACCCAAGGTGTCTAAATGGCAAGGACAACTCTCTGCGTGAATAACACAAACTCCGTGTTTCGTGTCCACAATCAGATAATCATGCCCTTTCTCTGTGAATACTGACGTACCTATCTTCTTTGCAGGTTCATTGCTATTAGCCAAAGAGCGGACACCCTCAAAAATCAATGCACCTACAAGCAAACACAAGACAAACCAAACGGCTGACTTGGCTAAGTCTAAAATCTTTTTCTTCATACGCTACTTATTTTCTGTTCAACCTTTTCAATAAGAATATCATCATTTTCCCATTCTGCACAATTATGTACCCAATCTGGGATAAATGTGTGATGCGAACTAAGCTTTTTGAGCATATCATTCAATGTGGTTTGTATTCTCATACGCTACTTCTCCTTATCGAATTTGTTGCAAACTCTTTCTATCTTACCAATTTCCAGAACATCTGAAATCCAATAAAGAGGTTCATTCACGCTGGCTACCATAAAAGCATAGTTACATTCCGACCAAATCACTTCAGCAGTATGGGTAAACCCTACAAAATGTATTAGGTCGTGTTCAAACAATTCTTTACCTTCACAATCTGCCAGCCCTGTGTACTGGCAGACGGTAGAAGGGTCAACTTCATAAGTGATATTTCTGTTCAACATACTTTCTTCCTGACGATTTTCGATGATGTAGGTGTTACCACATTCGGCATAAAAGTAACCTTCTACCCACTTACCATTGTCAAGTCGTTTAGCCTTGAACTTGATATTTTCTATTTTCATAAGCTATTATTTTAAATCACTTGCACCATCAGCAATGCCAACACTATATCTCTCGACAAACTCAGCAGAGCGTGCTGCCATTCCTTTAATCATTGCCTTTTTATGTGAGACGTTACCAGTAGTTAGAGTATCAGCTTCTTCGGCAATGTTATTAAACCACTTGATAATCTTTTCTCGTAACTCATCTGTTATTACATATTCTTTCATAACTATTCTTCTTTAAGTTCTACTGGCTCATCGTCAAAAGTTAATTCTCTTCCGATGAGCTTTTTGATACTTCCATGAGGTATAAGAACACAACCACCAATACCAGAATATGTAGGATTCCAATATCCATATTCTCCATATCCACTTCTGTATGGTTTCTTTTCAAAAAGAAATTCCTTACCATTTGCATTAGTTGCTACCCATGCCATAACTAACCCTCCTTCTCTATAAAATCACGTCCAACACGTTCTAACAACTCCAAAAAGATTCTGTGCTCATTGTAGATAAGAAGGAAAGATGGTCTATCTTTACATTTTTCTATCTCACGTTTACAATGAGAAATGAGATAATTATATGCACTTTCTGATAGCCCCTTAATAGGTTTCACTTTCTTCATATTCAACCCTCCTCAATTTTTACACCAAATGGTTGACCATCAGCAAAGGTTGCAATACGGAAGGTTTCTTCAAGTCCTCGAACTGTGCAATTACCTATTCTGATATAAGCCTCATGGCAACCTAGCTCTGGTGCAAGCATTATGATATTGTGATATAAATTATCGTCTGTAACATGTATCCACCCAAACGGCTGATGCTTCAACATTTCCTGCCAGCACTCTTCTGCATTGGCAAAAGGGCGAAACTTTACCTCTGGCTTAATACGATACTCAGTATTATTCCAGTATTCAATCTCTTTCATTTCCGCCCAATCATTCGGAACATCTGTACCTTCTAAGGCACTCGGTTTTGTCCTACACTCAATTACCTTTCCTTCAGCATAAGCTTGCAGAATAGGATAAAATTCTTTAGCTTGATTTCTGTCCATAATTAACTATAAATTTATATATTATTTTAGAGTAGTCTAAATTAGACCATATTTAAAACACATTAACCCAGTCTGACTTTCCTAACTCTATCAAAGCATCATGCAATAAGCTATTCGCTTTTCTTAAAGGAGCATTATGCTTATCGTTTCCAAACTCCAAGCTATCAACATTATTGATGATAACTTCTTGTATCAGCTCTTTAACTTTCTTCTTATCCATAGTTGTCACAAATTAAAATATTCACGTATCTGCTCACCTGTCATGCGATATACCTCAGATATTCGGCAGTCTCTAATTGGGCTATCCCATACACCTGTATGTTCATCATTACAACTACCATCAGCAACACGCTCTACGGCTTCTTCTTGTCCAGTTGCAAAGTCAACGCTTAAAAGCCGCTTTTCTTCATCACTAAGTCCTTTTTCATCCAAAGCTATATTCAGAGCAATTTGCAACTCGTCATGAGCCTTGTCTGAATAACCAATAGCCTTATCTAGATGAAGTTTGATTGATTTCTCTTTCTTATCCATACTTCCATATTCTCTTCTTTTTACCCTCTCCCTGTTGCAGGAGAGGGTGGTTAGTTAATCTTTTTTCGGCTTAATACCCCATGCAAGGCATCCAAATCTAACATCAGTACTAATGTTTGAGCCATCAAAAACTCTCTCTTCTCCTCCAATAGACGTTAGGGTAATACCTATAGGCAATGAAGGATAGAGATATAGCGGAATCAAACGAAGTCCAAGAGTATTTTTCTCGTTGGCAACCTTCTTATCAAATTCCTCCTTTGTAAGGTGTCCCTTGTCTAATGCAGATTGTAAACAAGAAATTTCTTCTTCAACATCTTCTTCGGATTGCCAACTTCCAAAATGTAAAGCCTTACACTGACTTTCCGTAAGAGCATTCCAATCAATGTCTTTCTTAAATTGTTCTTGAACTTTTTGCCAAGCATTATTGAGACTTTCCTTTTTAAATTCTTCGTCCCACTTTTTATATACTTGGATACACGCAATCTGATTTGCGAGCCAACCCAAAGTTTCACTAACTTTGTCTTCTAATGAAATTTGTTCCATATTACTTTATATTTAATCCTATAAGGATGGTTAGTTACTCTGTTATGTTCTTTATGCTTTCTGAAAATGTTTTGAGCCACTGAGTATCCTTTTCGGCAGCAACTACAGATTTATTATACTGCTCCAAATTATACTTCATAGACCTTATTAAATCAGTGCGATTAGATTGTTTTTGAATCCACTCATCTTTAGGGATGATATCCTCCACATAAACATGACGGCAATCAAAATCTAAACTATCAATTAATTGACTTTCCATAAAGTCCTTAACACCCTCGTAGTCTTTGGATGGTGGAACCCATCTTCTAACTTTGGATAGCATTGCATTGTATCTGTTTTTGAGAGCTTCGTTCTCTTTCTGTCTATCCTCATTTCCCTTAATTACATCATTAACATAAGAAAGATACTCAGCTTCAAGTTCTTCCTTTGTCTTAGGGGTTGCAAGATGCTTCTCGTACTCCGCTTTTGCCTCTTCGTATTTCTTTTTATAGTAATCACTAGGGCATATTTTGTCTGGAATTTCGTATCTACTAAGATTAGGATATTTTCCTTCAAATCTTAGGTAAATACCGAAGTTACGCAAGCAACTATTTGCAAATTGCTCAAATGTTATATCTTCACCATCATATATTGGTTCTGTAAATCCTGTTGGCATATTCTATCTATTTATATCCCATAAGGGATGGTTAATCAATCTTCTTGATATTTTCTCTGTTGTAACCATTTAGTACAAATACCCTGTTTGAACGAGTACCATCCTTCTTGGCAGGGTTGACTCTGATTTCGACTAAACTAGGGACTCCACTTATATTAGGTGTAATACTGGAAATCCAACAAACATCACATCGAATGCAACTAATCTTATCGTCAACTTTGAATGGAAGACTTTCAATATACTCTTCCACGTCTTTACAAATCTGACGCTTTGCCTTACTGATGATGTCTTTCTGTATTGACACCTTTGCTTCTAATTCTTCTTTTGTCATATTCTTTATTTTTTTGCCCGAAGGCGGTTAATAATTGCGTCTTATCTCAACTTTCCACTCCTTAGAAGAGAACTTCTTTTTGAGGTTTTTAATTAAACTCTCTATCTCTTCAAGAGATTCAAAGGCATTAACTAAATCTCCTACTTGATACCAATAATCCCATCTTTCTGGTTGTTCGTCTTTCTCCTTCTGAGTGAGTGGTCTAACAAACTCCCCTTTGATGGTTTGATATTCATTTGGAATTTCAATTCCACCCAAATATCCACTTACCGAGCTGTTATCACACACATTGCTTACTTTAATATACAATGTGGCATAATAATGTATTGCGCCACCACAAAGACCACAAAAAGAACTAATTTCTATATTCATTAGTCTCTTTTTGTCTTTAGTATAGCTACCCATAGTTGTATATGTTTTACCAGAGAGATTAAACTGAAATCCTTCTCCAATATTCTGAGGAATAGCCCCAGTTATCTTAGATATATCATATCCATTTTCTATTCGTAAATAGCTGTTTGTATTCATACGCTTATATTTTTAAATTACTATCTAATTGCAAGCTAAAAAGAATATGTTGGAGTTCATCTACACCTTTTATCATAACAGCATCGTCTTTTCCGTCATTGAAAGATACAGCGTAAATTCCCAAAAAATTATTATATCGCAAAGTGAAAGGGCAGTCTTGGTGTTTGTACCACCTATGCCCAAAACATTCTCCTTCAGAGCGATAACATGTCCATCCATTCTTTTTAAGAAACTCTTCCCAAATATGAACGTGCATAATATCATTTTGACAAATTTTGCCCAAGCTTTGCCCATCAATAACTTTCAAGTCGTAAGAATAATCTATATTGAACGGATAGATGCTACAGATAATACAGATAAATCCGTGACTATAAACTATATCGCCTACCATATAACGAGGTGGATTTCTAAATTCTTTGTGTGCCATACACTTTAATCTTTGCTATTAATGAAATCCTTATACTCACCTATCGTGATTTCCTTGAAATCAGAGTTGCGCTTCTCGGCTCGGATGCTATCATCGAAGAAGGCGAAGATGCGGTCTTTGTGACGGAGAAGCTGGGTGATGGAGAAACGGCTAGTTTGAGGGACTTCTATATTCAGTTCCTTCATTACCTTGAAATGGTTAGCAACTGATTTATAGGAGAGGAAAACGGAGGCTATTGCCTTGCCTTGCTTATATCGCTTATTAGGCTCAATAGCTACATAATAACCGTCCTCCAATTTTACACCGTCTATCTTCTTCCACACCTTCTTATCTAGCGTATCGTAACGCTCAGAAAGAACCCATATAGCAGTAATCTCGTACTCTCTTGTGAGAGTTCTGTTAGGCTGATAGCCCTGATATTTTTCAAACTCGAAGCCTACGGCTTCTTCTACTCTTTTCATGTAGGCTTGATGCTCTTCAAATTCGGCATCGAGAATACCCTTAATGTATTCGTAAGCCTTTGTTCCTTGTTTTGCTTCGTACAACATATCTCTTTACTTTTTATCCAACATTTCTTTAGCTTTATCAAATGTCTCACAACACATTTGGCAAACATCTTCAAGACTTCTTGTATCCCAATTATAGTACATTCTTCCGTGGTCTTCGGTTATTACTACAACCTGTCTGTCACGGAGGATTCGCCATATCATTTTTAACTTCTGTCTCATACGCTTTACTTTTTAAGATGATTATACTTTTTAATAGCATCTTTCTTAGAAGCTGCCATAAACTCATAGCAGTCTGGGCAGTAATGCTTATCGCCTATCTCTGCCCATTCGCTTTCCATTGCTTGCTCTTTTGCAGTTCCTTCGTCCAACCAAGCCCCAATGCCATTAAATTCATCAATAAAGGGCTTTCCACATCTGTCACAAACGACAGAGTACATTTTTACTTCTTTAATCATAATTGCATCCTTTCGTAATCAAGTCTAACAATTCATCTACGAATACCCAATCAGTAAAAGTATATGCTCTTACTCTAATTTCCCACATTTCTTGATATGTGTCGCAAGCAGTTTCATTTAACATAGCGTTCATATCGTAGAGCTTCATATTACTATTAACTTTTGAGAATGCGAGAATCTTACCATTGTCATTTCTAGGAACTTCGCTAGCAGGATGAAGCAATTCTTTAAAATCGTTCAAGAACTCATTGATAGCCCACTTAGCACCATCCTTATAAGCAACTTCTATATCAACACAAGGGTCTTCGTCATACTTGACAAAATAACCATTTTTGTTGATATAATCTCTAGCAGCTTCTTCTATTTTCTTATCGTCTATCATAATCTACCCTTTCTTTTTCTAAGTTCTAACATTCTCCTAGTTCTACGGTTTTCCTTGCCACTAGGAGGGTTGCCACCAAGTTTTACTTCTGGGATGTCATAATTTATATATTTTAAAGCTTCTTCATTGAGTGCCTTAACTACTTCTTTAGTCAAGGCTTCTTTAAGTGATATACCAGTTGGTGTTACAATTATCTTTGCATCGTCTCTAATCATACCTAGCCCTCCACGTCTTTAGTTGTACCTAACAAATGCTCATTTCCCTCGTAAGGAATGCACTGCTTAAAAGCAAAATCTGTCATACTACGGCGGTTCATTATATGATATGGATAATTCCAAGTACTATCCATCTTCTCAAAGAACCCTGGGAACCATTCTTCTGTATCTGTATTTCTAACAAGCACCTTATCGAAAGGCTTGAACTCGCACTTCTTTGGCAAGTCCTCCAAAGTCTTTGTCTCTGCATCCCAAGCCTTGCCTTCCTTTGCTAGAGCGTCAAAGAGTTGCTGTTTTTCTTCTTCTGTGGCAAGGCGAAGTTTACAAAGGTCTTTCTCAAAGAAACTAGTTCTGTAACCCATATTCAAAGTTAAACCACTTAAATCTAAAGAAATGAATGAGTTATAACCTTCTGACAAATCAGTTTTGTCTGATACTATAAATACATCTTGTCTATTACCATAATCGGCAAAAGCTATATCTCCATCCTTGAACTCTAACTTCTCAATCTCCAAGGTATCGCGATTGATTTTTCCGCCAAAACGTTCCTCTATGGTATTGATGTAGGTCTGAGCAGCATCTTCTGCCTCAATACATTTAAAATCATTGGTGTTAAAGACTGTTGTACCATTATCATATTCAACTTCTTCATTATCATTGTTAATTAGACAATGAAGACCTACGAACTTTGTATAACTATCATTTACCCAAGTTTTGAAAAGGACTTCTCTCTTTCCATCATTACTTACTAACACATCGCCTGTCTTCCAAGCGAACTTGTGCCAGCTACGCATTTCCTTTGATGGAAAAACGACACATTCTCCATCATCATACAATTTGCCATTTTTATCAAGATACCCTTCTCCGCCATTCATAAGACCAAACTTTGAATTATAGAAGGATATTTTGAAACTTTTATCATCTACTTCTTCTAACTTGCATTTACCACAAGCGGAAGAATATAACTTAGTTCCTTGCGGTTTATCCTTAAGGATTTCCGCTATATTAATTTCTTTTTTCATATCACTTTACTCTTTTAAATTGAACATTCTTTCCGTCTTTTCTTGTGCTTGCGCTACAGTTAAAATCACCGCAAACATTCTCATAGATATTGCTACTTATCTCATCGAAAAAGCAGCCATTGCATTCTTCTTTCTCGCTTTCAACCACCTTCAAGACGATTTCTGAGCCAATAGATAAATCTTCCATAACTAATTTCTCATTATGTGACACTTAATAACCTTGTGAACCGCATTTGGCTGCGACTCATTAAGCTGCTTTACAAGCTGACGCTCCATTTCCTTTGGATAGATAGGCTTTGTCGGCTTCGGCATAGTGAGGATGACTTGAATCTTTGCCCCCCCATCAAAAGTAAGCAGACATCTGCGACTAATTTTCTTAAATAACATTTCCGTATCTCCTATTATTTAAACGTTAAACAAAATCTTAGTTTTTTATAATCTAATTATATACCATACCAGCGAAGCGAGCCAAAGGCGAGCCAGCCTTAACCTCATAAGTATTAGCATACACCCTACAGATAACCCCTCCCTTGATATAAGTATAATTATTGAGTATCATATCCTTTATATAGTCAATAGAGGATAAAAAACGTTTTTCTATGTTTCTGTATTTGCATAAAATCTCGTTATTGACCGCAAACTTTACTAAATCAAAGGCTTTCTGTACGCTCACGCTTAATTTCTCAGCTATATACTTATATGATATACCATTCTCTCTGAACTTATCACCGTAGCCAAAACGATTACAAGCCTTCTTCGCCGCCTTCAACTCTTTCAATCCTTTAGGGTACTTAGTCTGCTGAATCATTTGCTTGGCGTAGTTCTTTCGATTCTGTACATCAATGATAAGCATAGCAGATAAGGTATCTTCTATGAACTTTACATTCTGTGCATAGGCATTCTTTTTAGAATCATTCCTTGAAATAAACTCGATATTAGGAACGAGAACGTTCCTGTGAGAGGTATGACTTTTTAGAGACTTGAAGACGAGGCAACAATTATTCTTGCCCGTGAACTCAACCAAGCCCATAGCCTTCAATGTATCAATACGCTTGCGGACAGCACAGGCACTTACTCCCGTGATTTCGTGAAGCTTATTGATGCTCCATCTTTGCACGGCAGAAGACTTGACCCTTGTCTTAATGAAAAGGGAAAATGCAATTGCCTTCCTTAACTCGGGATTGCAATACATATCGTTCAATATCTTTCTGCGTATCTCCATTTTACGGATGCTTTAAAAAGTCAAGAGCAGCAAAGAAATGGGGATTCTCTGCTGCTCCGTATTTAGTAGCCTTGCGGCTCACGTAAATCCAAAATCTTACACTTTAGAAAGTTCCCCATAAACTCGCTAAGTGATAGTGTTCTATCTTAAACACACCGCAAAATTAATAAAAATCTGTCAAATAACCAAATCTTCTATTAATAAATTTAAAATAATTAATAGTTTTTATTCGCTTTTTAATAGATTTTTATAACTTTGCATCATATTTTCTATTAATAACCAAATAATAAGTAATAGCGTATGATATACAATCAGTATCAGCAGTACGAAATCTCCGACCGCATCATGCAAGCGGTATGTGAGGTAGGCAAGGTTACCTTCATGGAACTCTGCTCTGCGGTGAAGACCGTCAAACTCAACACCCTTAGAGGACTATACTGTCTCATAAGCCGTGATTATTGCATCCACCCCGACCGCTCGGCTCGCCTACTCTGTCGCACCAGAGCAAACGTTATCAACCAAGCACGAAAGTATATGCAATACGTTCAGTCAAAGGATAAGTACACCTTATCCATATATAACCAAATCGTTGAACTCTTAAAAAGCAACAAAGAATGAAAAGAACAGATTATGAGCTTACCCTGCCCGACCAGCTCTTCCCAACGGACAATGACTTAGAGATTCCGACACTCGATATGGATATGCAAGCCAAGGAGTGTCAGTCACCCTTCCTTTGCTTCGGCGAACAGAAGAGAACCTTTAACCTCAATGGCGAAGGCTCTTTGCACTTCTATACCGATGATTACCGCTTCTCAGCTATCTACGAGCACCCAGAGAAGATATTGCAGCATCACCCTGCCGTTATCGTTGAGCCGAACTTCTCCCTTTATAATGAAATGCCCGTATCTTTCGGCTTGCAGGCTATCTACAAGAAACGTTGGATTGCCCGTTGCATGCAAGGTAAGGGCATCGGTATCTTCGTTGACCTTAACGTGGCGCAGAAGTTCTATCGCCTCAATATGATTGGCGTACCTCGTGGATGGCGTGCCTTCGCTACCCGTGGATATTCGGATAGACTGAATAATCTCGCCTTTGAGTATTCCATCGCAAGCGATTGGGCAGAGGGCAAAGAGCCGCTATTTGTTATCTACGGCGGCGGTGCTGAGTGTCGGCGGTTCGCCCAGACCCATAGAGGTTGCATATACATCAACCCCGTTGTCACTACTAAGAAGCAGCTTGCCGCCTTGCAGAAGATTCACGAAGGTGTTGCCTTCATCGGTGAAGAGTTCTCTGTTAAGGCGCAGCTTGATAAGCTCACCCCTTTCTCCAAGCAGATTGAGGACTTCCGAGCAGATAACGTCTCTAAACAGATTGAGGAAAAGTAAGATTGTTTATGCGAGATATGGCATTTATTTGCTGTATCTCGCTTTATTTTGTACCTTTGCATCAGCAAAACGGAAATAGTGGAATATAAGTTCTGAGGTGTCATAACAATATGTATTAGTTAAGATTTGGTTAAATGAAAATAATAGTTAGTTTATAGTCAATAAGCAGCCGCCTGTGATAGGTAGCTGCTTTTCTTATATATAAGAGATATAAGATTTTATAACAACTTCAAAGGTTACTCATTATATGGGTAGCTTTTTTATTTGTTTACACACAATCTATTATTTTCTATTAAAACCCGAATAATCTCCGTAACTTTGCAAATAATAATTATTAAACGGTAAAGTTATGGCAAGAGAAAAGAAAATATCTCAGAGTCCGAGCGTTGATGATAAAAAGCTTTTTTTGAAGATTGGTGAATACGCCGATATTGATATTACAAGGCTTGAATACAATGACGGACAGTTGGAAGGAATCAGTAAGAACCCTCGCTACCTTAAAGAAAGCGAGCACGATAAACTCAAAAAGTCACTTACCGATAGCCCCGAGTTCTTGGAGTATAAGCCATTGATGGTTTATGCAATGGATAATGGCAACTACGTCACTATCTGCGGTAATATGCGCCTTCGTGTAGCCAATGAGCTTCGCCTTGATGGTCATTCCGAGTTCGATACCATTCCTTGCGTTGTCCTCAAAGCCAATACGCCTATTGAGAAAATCAAGGAGTATGCTATCAAGGATAACGTGCAAGCAGGTAATTGGGATTGGGATGAGCTTGCTAATGGTGAGTGGGAAACCGATGATTTGCAAGAGTGGGGTGTTGATTGTTCGTTCCTGCAACACGATGATGCTGAAAACTTAGATGATTTCTTTGAGGAGGTCGAAAGTGGCGAAGCAAAAAAAGAAAAGAAAATCGAAATTAAAGTCAGAATCCCAGAAGAGGAGGAAGACACTAAAGATACTATTAAACAGCTCATTGAAGATGCTCTTATAGAATACCCTAATGTGAAAGTTGAATAAAATGAAGATTTATCTTGCTTGTACGAATTGTATTCAGATAGAGGATTTAATGGAGGGAGCAGACATTCTGGCTGCATACCCATATATAAAAGGGAATCCTCAATTAATCAGTCTGATACCTAAGATGAGAAATTTCATCTTAGATAGTGGCGTGTTCACTATGATTAATACGGGAAAGAAGTTCAACCTAGATGCCTATGTAGAGGAATATGCTCATTTTATCAAAACCCACAACATCAAACAATATGTAGAACTAGATGTTGACCAGATTATCGGCGTAGAGAAAACTAGAGCTCTCCGAAGAAGATTGGAAAGTCTTGTTGGCTGGAAATCTATTCCCGTATGGCATACGATAAGAGGCAAAGAATCATTTATTCAAGATTGTAAGGATTATGATTACATCTGCCTTGGCTATTTTCTGACAGAAGGTTTAAAAGCGCAACTTACAGAAAAGTACGCAAAAGCTTTCGTTGATACAGCCCACAAGCATAAGTGTCGCATTCACGGACTAGGATTCACGAAAGGAGAACTTCTAAAGAAAATACCTTTTGATTCGGTTGATTCTTCTTCTTGGGCGGCGAGTAGAAGATTTTGGTGTTGTTTTGAATTTGATGCCCGAAACGGCACAATGAAATTCTTACAGAGAAGAAAGAATCAAAGAATGAAGAATGCCCAAGCATTAGGAAGACCTGCATTCATCGAGTGGAGAAAGTATCAGGATTATGCTTACGAGCATATGAACCCTATATGGCAATAAGAAAATAATAGTATTAAAAAGTAATATAAAATTATGAGTAGAAATCAGAAAGAATTAGAAGGTGTTACCCTTCTAGGAAATCAGAACACAAAGTACGAGACAGATTACAATCCATCTGTTCTCGAAACTTTCGTCAATAAGCATCCGCAGAGCGAATACTTAGTTACTTTTAACTGTCCAGAGTTCACTTCTCTTTGCCCTAAGACAGGACAGCCTGACTTTGCAAAGATTATCATCAACTATATCCCTAACGAGAAGATGGTAGAAAGTAAGAGTTTAAAGCTTTATCTTTTCAGCTTCCGTAACCACGGTGATTTCCACGAAGATTGCGTCAATATCATCAAGGAAGACCTTGTAAAGCTGATGAGTCCAAAATATTTAGAAGTTATCGGCATCTTTATGCCAAGAGGCGGTATCTCTATCTATCCTATGGCTCAGTATGCAGACGAGGAGCATAAGGAACTCGCTCAACAGAGAATGTTATCATGTTTTAAGAACCAGTAATAAAATTAGTTAAGTATGAAAGATTCATTGATTATTGTATCAGGAGGTATGGACTCTGTAACTCTCCTGCATGAGAAGAATGAGAGCATCGCTCTTGCTATTTCTTTTGATTATGGCTCTAACCACAATCAGAAGGAGATTCCTTTCGCTAAGTTGCATTGTGAGCGACTTGGTATTAAGCACATTGTTATTTCACTCGGCTTTATTCACGACTACTTTAAGTCGTCTCTCCTTGAGGGCGCAGAAGCTATCCCCGAAGGTAATTACGATGATGAGAATATGAAATCAACCGTAGTTCCTTTCCGTAACGGCATTATGCTCTCTATCGCTTGTGGTATCGCAGAGAGTAACGGATTAAAGAAGGTGCTTATTGCTAACCATTTCGGAGACCACGCAATCTATCCAGACTGCCGCAAGAGCTTCATTGATGCCATGTCAGAGGCAATGAAGAATGGTACTTACGAGGGTATCAGCATTGATGCTCCTTATACCAACATCACCAAGGGCGAGATTGCAGCCATCGGCAAGAAGCTTGGCATCAACTACGCTGAAACTTGGAGCTGCTACAAGGGCGGTGAGAAGCATTGTGGTAAGTGTGGAACTTGTATGGAACGCAAGGAAGCTCTCCGTGATGCTGGTATCTCTGACCCAACTGAATACGAGGATGAGTAAGGCAAGTGGTAATACAAGGTTACTTACACCAAAGCAAAGACAGATAGACAAGGCTCGGAACGAATATAATCAAATCGTTTCGAGTTCCTTGGTTGATGCTTCTTTGTCGTATTTCTCTGAACAGACAGGTGCTCACGCTATCTTTATGAAAGGACATAATCATACGGATAAAATTGCTGATGCCGAAGCAGAGTTGGAAGTGGCGAGAGCTATCGCAGATAATGGCATAAACGTTACTCTTACTCCCGAAGGCGATAAATATACGATGTATGCAACCAATGTAAAGATAAATAAGGATGGTTCAAAGAAATATAAGTTTGCAGAAGGTTTAATGGCAACATATACCTATGAGCAGAAAACACCTACAGAGATTAATTCTTCTGCTGAAAGCTCGGTTCGTCTTGCTATTAATCATGCAAATGATAAGCATGCACAGATTGCGTTGATATATGATAAGCATTCGCTTTTCCATACCAAAGATATTGAAAACGGAATGAAACTTTATCAATCAAGGCATAAAGCATGGAAAACTAAAGGTGTAAAAGCTGTCGTAGTAATTAGCAGTAAAAAGATATTATACGAACATCATTTCGATGAATAAAAAGCAAGGAGCATAAGGCGATGCCACCATACTGTGCTCCCAAGACAAAAGTCGGGCTGCTGACATCCTCGCTACCGACTACCCTTTATCAGGTCGCAAAATTAAGAATAAAAATTGAAATAACAAAATAAAAGAAAGAAAAATTATGTATTACGTTTCAAAAAGAATGGAGATTGCCGCTTGTCATAAGCTGAATCTCTCTTATGAAAGCAAGTGCGCCAACCTTCATGGGCATAATTGGATTATTACTGTCTATTGCAAGGCTGAAGAGCTGAACAAGGATGGTATGGTGATGGATTTTAAGCATCTTAAACAGAAGATTCATGGTTATCTCGACCACGGAAATCTTAATAAGCTTTTGCCATTCAATCCTACCGCTGAGAATATTGCTGAGTGGGTTACTGAGCAGTTCCCAGAGTGCTACAAGACACAGGTACAGGAGAGTGAAGGCAATATCGCCGTTTATTGTGATGATTATAAGATTGACGGAAAGGAGGCTCTCTAATGGCTAAGTACAAGGTAAACGAAATCTTCTACTCTATTCAAGGTGAGGGAAGACACGCAGGCAGAGCGGCTATCTTCGTCCGCTTCTCGGGTTGTAATTTAAAGTGTCCTTTCTGTGATACTGATTTTAAGAAGTATGAGGAAATGGGGGCTATTGATATTCTGAATAAGATTCAGTTGCTCTCACCCGATTGTAAATTTGTTGTCTTTACGGGCGGTGAGCCTACATTGCAAGTGGATGAGGAGCTTACTACTCTTCTCCAAAATTGGGGCTACTATATTGCTATGGAGACCAACGGAACGCATAAGATTCCAGGTGGTATCAACTGGGTTACGTGCTCTCCTAAGTGCTTATTCGTTAAGGGCGCAGAACCTATCATAAAGATTGCTACTGAGGTAAAGATTGTCTTTGATGGTGAGCATGAGATTACCGATTGCAACATTGATGCAGATTACTACTACGTTCAGCCTTGTGATACGGGTGATGCAAAGAAGAATGCCGAGATTCTGAAACAGACAGTTGCTTTCGTAGAGGCTAACCCTAAGTGGCGACTTTCCTTACAGCAGCAAAAGATTCTCAATGTGAAATAAATCATTTCGCCTATGAATAAGAAGAAAAAAGAAAGCCCAACAAAGTATCGCCCTATCTGCTTTTATTGTGGTGGGGTGATTTGTTGGGATTCATCAGGTGACCGCAGTGAGGATGATGATTCCGTGGTGGACTTCTATCATTGTATGCGGTGCTTCTTATGAGGTATGTCAGCCAAATGAGGAGGAGAAACAAGATTATAAAGAATATTGGAAAGATAAATAATATGGCTAAGATTACAAAAGAAACAGCAGAGAATCATATCAAAGAACTCTTGGAGTATATCGGTGAAAACCCAAATCGTGAGGGTTTGAAGGGCACACCCGACCGTATTATCAGAATGTGGAAAGAGATATTCAGAGGCTACGACCCATCACAGAAACCAAAGATTACCACCTTTGATAACAATGATGATGATATCGTCTATGATAATATGGTTATCGACCAAGGCGATTTCCACTCCAACTGCGAGCATCATTGTGTTTGGTTTTGGGGCAAGTATTGGTTCGCATATATTCCGAACCCAAAGGGAAAGATTCTCGGTATCTCTAAGATTGGTCGTGTAGTTGATTACTGCTCAGCTCGCTTACAGATACAGGAGCGATTGGTACACGACATCGTAGATATGCTGAAAGATGCTCTCGGTAGCGAATACCCACCACTTGGTATTGCTCTCGTGATGAAGGGTCATCATTCTTGCAAAGAGTTCAGAGGTGCAAAGAAGAAGGGCATTATGACCTCTTCTTACCTTGAAGGTGCTTTCAAAGACGACCCACAAGTGAGGGCTGAGTTTATGAACCTCGTAAATGGTGATAAGTATGAAGGTTAAATCAGTCAAAACAAAAATCTTGGAGGAAGTGGGTTTTCTGCTTCCTACCAAGAAACTTCTTTCCTCTAAGGAAAAGGTTGAAATCATGGAGCAGTTTTTGATGATGCCAGCTTGCGAAGTGGTGAAGCTACAGCAAGATGGGCGTAAGGCTGTTTTTGTTCAACAGATAGCAAAGCTGCTCTATAATAATAATCTAGGAGAGTACTTTAATGTACTGAAAATGTGCCGAGATATGGCAGCAGAGGAAGAAGAAAATAAAGGTGCTTTTCTTAAATAAAAGCTATTGTTGGGAATAAATTAGGAATAAAAGTTATTAATATGCCATTATCAAGAGATGAAAGCAAGCGTAAAAAACAGCTTGCAAACCTTGAAAAAGGTAAGTTTAAAAAAGGTGGAGTTGGCAACCCCAAGGGCAGACCGCCAAAGCCTAAGACGATGTCATTGTTCATCGAGGAAATGAAGGAGAAGGGCTACGAAGTGCCTTCCTCTCAGATTATCGCAGAGTCTTTTCTGTATATCGCAACGCTGCCCGAAGACGAATTGAAGGCGGTGTTGGCTGATAAGTCACGCCCGATGATGCAACGCATTATTGCCAAGGGAATACTTGACAAGAAAGGACTTGATGTGCTCGAAAGGGTTATTGATAGAGCCTACGGAAAGATTCAGCGCATTGACCTTACAAGCAAGGGCGAGCAGATTAAGCAAGACCCATTGCAAGTACACGTTGTTACCAATAATGAAGAGTATCAGAAGATTCTCGCTGAGATTCAGAAAGAGAAGGAAAAGAAGGACGCTGAGCCAGACAGGACAGCAGAATAATAAAAGAAGCAAATAAAGGATAATAGAGATATGCCGCACGTATATTTAGCAAAGAACTACATGAGGGTAAAAGCAGCGAAAGAAGCAGGGTTCACAACTTGCTCTCTTCAAGGAAGCTCACGCTCTGCGAAGACCTATTCTGTTGTGCAGTTCCTTTGTATGCTTTGCTTCAACTATGCTGGAACGACCGTTTCCATCATTCGTGCTGGTATGCCTTCCATTAAACGAACTGTCTATCGTGACTTCAAGGATATAATGCTTAACTTTGGTTGGTGGGATGATAAGTGCATGAATAAATCGGAGTTCGTTTATACTTTCCCTAACGGCTCTTGGATTGAGTTCTTCTCCACCGATAACGAGCAGAAGGTGCGTGGTTCTAAGCGTAAGATACTTTTCGTAAATGAGGCGAATGAGCTTTCTTTTATTGAATGGCAGCAACTACAGATGCGTACCACGGAGTTCTCTATCCTTGATTATAACCCTTCCTTCTCAGAAGACCATTGGATAAATCAGGTAAACGAAGAGAAAAGTACCTATTGGTTCATTTCCACTTATAAGGACAATCCTTTCCTCGAACCAAAGGTTATCGCTGAGATTGAGAGCCTTAAATGGAAGAATCCAAGCCTTTGGCGTATCTATGGTTTGGGATTGCGTGCTATCGTTGAGGGCTTGATTTTTAAGAATGTAGTCATTGATGATTATATTCCTATTCAAGCGCACAGACACCGATACAGAGGTATTGACTTCGGTTACTCCAATGACCCTACGGCGATTGTTGATGTGTATATCTACGGAAAGATTATCTATATAGATGAAATATGCTATCAGACAGAAATGCTTGCTTCTGATATTATTAGAGTATTGAAAGAGGATAAAAAAAATATTGAGGTAATATCAGAGAGTGCCGACCCTCGTCTGATTGATGAAATCTATAATGCTGGTATTGATATAAAACCTGTAAAGAAGTTCGCAGGTTCTATTCAAGCTGGTATTATGAAGATGCAAGAATACACAATTCATATAACAAAACGCTCTACAAATGTAAGAAGGGAATTTAATAATTATACCTACCGCCAAGATAAGGAAGGAAAGTGGCTTAATGAGCCTATAGATATGTATAATCACGCTATAGATGCATGCCGATATGTTGTTATGGAGAAGTTGTTGGGCGATTATGGCAGCGGAATGCAAGCCGCCGACATTCTCGGTCTGATGGGTTAAAATCGAAATGCTTATGAAACGAATATATGATAAACAGCCAAGGGAGCATCATCGCAAACGCTCCTACTATAATAGCAGAGGAGTAGCCAAATTATCCTTTAATAATGAGAAGGTAGCCGCAAGATACATAAAGAAAAAGCGGCTGCTCGGTTACTCCGCATACCTTTGCAACGAGTGCAATCATTGGCATATTGGGAGGAGTAAAACAAAATAAGGCAGAGAAGAAATCCTCTTCCCTGCCCAATTCCTATGATAGTTTTACATTCTTTACTAACCAATCACCTATGGTAAGATGCTCGGCTTCTGCTTTACGTTTCAATAAGAAAAGATAGTCTTTATCAATAGACGTATGAAGCATTGTTTTATTGAGCTTCTTACGCCCTGCGCCTATCCTTGCGCCTCCGCTTCCTTTCTTTCTCATTCTATGCTTTGACCGTGATAGCGAGGGCTTAGATTTTATTATTCAGGCAGATAGTTATAATTCTTTTCGATATAAGCTTCTAACTCATCTATCTGCTCTTGTGTTGGCTCACCCATATTATCCTCGGTCTCAGAATCATCAAAATACTCGTTCCAACCTGTGCCGTTCTCTGCGTTGTGGATGATATAATCTGCAATGCTGCTGTACCAACCATTCATAATGGCATCTTCGTTGTCGTGAACGATACTACCAATGTAATTGTCGATATTCTTCTTCATACTTTTGCCTTATCCGTGATGGCGAGGGCTGTATAGTTTTATTAATCAATTATTGTGATGAACTCAAATTCATCTTTAATCACATCATTCTTCCAATAAATAGCCTTAACCTCATTTAAGGTCTTATTCCAATCCTCAACAGAGAAAACAAACTCTATGATTTCGTTATTGTTCTCCATCTCATCACTGATGTACGAAATAGACCATTCATTGCTATCTACTTCATTGATGCAAAACGCTTTCTCGCTTGCCTTGCTCAACTGTTCAAGGTCACTTGAAATAGTGAACGTCAAACTTTTCTTTCTACCGATGATTGATAAACCATCTTTGCGTGTAATTTTGATTTTCATTGTTGTATCTCCTATTATTAATTATTTACACCGCAAAAATACTAATTTATTTTGAAATCACAAAAGTTTTTTCAAAATACCTTTTAGAATTTAAATATATTTAAGTAATCTCAGACTTGTTTATATACAGAACCTCATTTTTTTTAATAGCATCTATTAATTTATTAACTTTGCCTCAAAATAAACGTTTATTATATGAGAGCAATAGAACAGATAGTATCAATACAAGATGCGAACACAGTCCGCTCGGTATTGACCGCAAGGAAGAAAGGCTTTAAGACACCACTGAGTGCGCTTGAAGAACAATGGAATCCGTCAAAGCATAAAATCTTTGATGAGGATTTCCGTCCTAAGAAGCGAATCAAAGTACCTACGGGTCAGTATGACCCTATCACACAGAAACCGATTTATAAGGATAAGAAAGTTGAGCCAGTAAGAATCGCTATCCCTGCTCAGAAGTCAATCGTAAATCTTACTGTGGGTTTCTTGCTTATGAATGCTGTTACCTATAAAGCTACGGCACATGGTGTTGATATAAAGAAGATGAACGATAAGCAACAGAAGCTATATGACGGCATCATGCATTGCTATCACGACAACAAGATGAAGTACTTCGATAAGCGACTTGCCCGTACCCTCTTCAAGGAATGTGAGTGCGCCGAGTTATGGTATATGCCAACAGACGCAGAGGGAAAGCTTAGAGGTGAAATCCGAGCTCAGTTGCTTTCACCTTCAAACGGCGATAAACTCTACCCTCATTTCAACGATTTCCATATCATGGACGGCTTCGCCCGTGAGTACTATGTATATGATGAGCTTGGAAAATCTGAGCTACATTTTGATGTATATACAGATAGATTGTGCTATCAGTACACCAATATTGATGGCGCAGGTTGGAAGCTTATCTCTGCCCTACCTCATGGCTTCACCAAAGTGCCTGTCGTTTACTATAGACAAGACCAAGCTGAGTGGGAAGATGTTCAATGGGCTATTGATAGAGTGGAGACCTGTATCTCTAATTGGGGTGATACGAATGACTACTTCGGTACGCCTAAGTACTTTATCAAAGGTCGTTTGGAGGGCTTCGCAGAAAAGGGTGAGCAAGGTGCTGTATTCCAAGGTGGCAGTGATGCAAGTATGAACGTCCTTTCTTGGGATAAATCACCTGAGAGTGTGAAGGGTGAAATTGCTTATCTCTTCAATATCATCTATTCATTTACCTCAACAGCCGACATCAGCTTTGAGAATATGAAGACTTTGGGCAGCAACACCTCGGGTGCGGCTATCCGTTTGATGTTCACCGCTCCTTATATGAAAGCGGATTTGAAGACAGAAATGTTCGGTGAAATGTTCACTCGCCGCTCGAATATCGTAGCTAACGGCATCTGTAATACGGGAGTTTACGTAAAGGGTATCGACCAGAGTGTTGCTGAGCAGATTGACTTTGAGCCAGTCTTTAAGCCATATCTGCCAAAGAATGATGTTGAAATGTTGCAACTTATCACTTCATCCAATGGTGGTGCGAAATCTACCTCTAATCGCCGTGCTATCGAGCTTAACCCTCTCAATGATGACCCTGATAAGGTTGAGGAAGAAATGAAGAGTGAACAGGAAGAAGCGTTAGCGCAGCAAGCAGCCCTTTCGGGACTTGGTAGTGCCGCAAGTGGAAGTCAGTCAGTTTCCAATGAAGAAGAGGAAGAATAACTATGTCAAAGAAGCTCACATCAAAACAGCAGAAAGAACAACTGAATAATCTGTTCGCCGTTTACAACAAGCGGTTGGGCAGATTATACAGCGATTATGTCAAGAAGCTCACCTCTCTTGGCTATGGAGAAGATGTGCTCGAAGATGATGCGCTTTTTAACTTTGATAACTTTCCGCAGTTAAAGGCTCGTTTGAACGACATCTTTAATGATTACTATCAGAATAGCCTTCTTTGCTATAAGAGCGGTATCGCCGATGGCGTTGCGTTGGCGTATAACCACGATGAAATGGTTATAGGCGGTTATTCCGTGCTTACTGATAAAGCTATAAGGGTCGCACGAGATACCGCCGCAGCCACGTTTATTGCAAATCGTTTGAAAACAAAGAACGGATTGAATCTCGCTCAGACTATTTGGAACTACTGCCAACAAACGAAGAGTGAGTTTGAAATGGCTATGAGTAATACCATTGCGGACGGAATCAAAAAAGGCTCATCAGCAGAGGAAGTAGGCAAGAGCATCAGAAAGTATCTCAACGACCCCGATATGATGTACCGCCGTTATCATACTATCAAGGTTCAGAAGAACGGAAAGAAGAAAGATGTTGTAACTTGGCGCAGACGTAGAATCATTGATGGCAAGGTGCGCTTCGTTGAAGAGCCATTGGAGAAGGTAGGCATGGGCATTTACCGCTCGGCGAGAAAGAACGCTCTCAGAGTAGCAAGAACGGAGATAAATTCAGCATATCATAAGGCAAGAAATGAGCGATGGCAGAACGAACCATTCGTTATCGGTCAGTATATTCACGTATCGCCACAGCACAATATTGATGATATATGCAACGACCTTCAAGGTCGTTACCCGAAAGATTATGTATGGATTTCTTGGCATCCTCAATGTATCTGCACCTCAGACCCTATCACCATACAAGGCGAGGAGAAGAAGGAGTTTTATAAACGCTTGATGGCTGGCGAGGATATGAGTAACTACGTATCCCCTTTTGCCGTGCTCACTATGCCAGAAAAGTACAATCAGTACATCAAGGATAACTCCGAAGCTATCGTGAAGGCAGGAATGAGGGGTAAATTGGCTTGGCACTTACAAGATAACACAAAGTATTGGGCACATCTTTTAAGCCCGTCAGACCGCAAGAAATTAGGGTTAAAGGCGGTTTCTTCTAAGGAGCTTATACTTGCGAAGGCAAAGGAACGCCACGCCCTTAGAACTAAGGAGCAGATAGATAAAATACAGAGCCGATGGGATAAGCATAGACGTGACTATTACAATGGCTTGGTTCATAATCTGCTCGGCAGCAAATCTGTTACGGATATAAAGAGCCAAGACCTCTTTGAACGTTACTATGCTATCCGCTACGCAATCAAGGACAAAAAGAGTGCTTCTGAGATAGCGTCTTTGTATGATAGATTCAAACGAGGTTATCAGACTAAACTTGCATGGACTGACCGCAAGGTTGCAATGAATGTTATGAAGATGGCTGCTAATTACGGAGAAACCGATGTTTCTTCCGTTCTAAGCGCATTAAAGGCTGCTGACTATACATTAGCAAGGAAAGAAGCAAAAACGCTCGCAAACGCCATTTCTGCTATCAAAAAAGATGAACTATCACTTTCCGCTCTCATCCCTGATGTCAATAAGTGGCATAAGCAGTTCACGTCAAAGGAATTGCACGGAGTATATGATGCCGTAGAAGCGAAGTTGGCTCAATGGCAAAGCTTGACGCTTGAACAGCAAGCGAAGAAACTACAATTTGAAGCTATTGATTTTCTTGGCGGCAATATGCACGGGGTTCAGCAGAAGTATGCTACATGGAAGGTATCGCAAGCGGCATATCTCAAAAAGCTTGATGAGGTAAAAACGGCGATTGATTGGGTAAATATCAATAAAGCTTATGCTGACGTAAAAGGTTATAAGACACAGAGCAAGATATATCATAAGCTTATCTATGACCTTGAACACGCTATGCTCGCAAAGGATAAGACCCTTGCTGAGCAGTTGCTTTATGAAGCTAAGCAAAAGAAAGAAACGCTTATTAATGCGAAAGCAAAACGAAATGCAAAGAATGTTGTATTTGATACAGACCAATTCTCTCAATCAAGGAAAGATGCCGCAGTATGGGATAAGGGTAATGGTGCAAAAGCTGATAAAACCCTCGTAGATACTGCATCCAAACAATGGATAGCAGCAACAGAAAAAGAAAAAGATTTCACATACGAATACACTCATCATTATTGCGATGTAAATGAACCATTACAAGGAAGAAAATATGATAATTACCAAACGAAGGAAAGGTTCATAGAAAAGGTTAATAATATAACAAGCTATATAGAAAAGAACGAACTTCCTACCGATATGTGGTTTACAAGAGGTGATGATGGAATGAAAGTTATTGAATCACGTATTAAGTTTGCTGGCGGTTCTATGCCAAATAACCTTCAAGACCTTGTTGGAATGGAAATGCAAGAAGGTGGTTTTATGTCAACTGGTAGCCGAAAAGGAAAAGGCTTCAACACTCGAAGTGTTATTATGAACATATATGCACCAAAAGGAACAAAGGCTGCTTACGTAGAACCTTTCTCTGCTTTCGGTTGTGGTGATAAAAGAAGTTGGGATGGAGTAAGCCGTTTCTCTACATATAGTTCTGAGCACGAAACACTCTTTCAGAGAGGAACACGAATGCGAATAACAAAGGTTTATGAAGAAGGTGGAAAGACCTACATAGACTGCGAGGTTATAGGGCAAGAAATAAGAGATTTATCTTATGTAAAGGATAGCAATATCGGATATTAAACAAAAAAGGTGTACCATTACGGCGCACCTTTTTTGTTATAGTTCGTTTGGAATTTTATCCTCTGGGAAATGGTCGTTTGGGATAAAGAGATATTCGTCTATCAGCTTATAGAAGCTATCTATCTCTTCCTTAATATTGTAGGCTGCTTTAGCCCAGGAAGTGAACATTATAATAAGCAATGTATGTGGAATCCCCTTATATTCCTTACCATTGATTTTCTTATAATATTCTTCCTCACCTTTAAACTTTCCTTCGCTATTAACATACACTCTTTCCATATCCCAAAACCAAGCCATATTTTCGTTGGTATTTGGGTTTTCACCACCTCTATAGTATCGGCAGTGCTTGATTAAATCTTCCTTATTCGCCATATCTATCAATAAATTTAGTTACTACATTCTTCATATCCAAAGGGAGATAGTTCAATGCTTTCTCCTTCATTTCTTGTGGAATACCAAAGAGTGGCTGAGCGATTGAACCAACGATTGCTCCCATCGTATCGCTATCACCGCCGTATGATACAGCATATCTGATTGCATCCTCGAAGCTACCACTATTAAGGACTATCATAAAGGCGAGTGGAACGCATTCTTGGCAAGTTTCTGCCCATTTCCTTCTTGGAATAAGATTCTTATTCCAATCAGAGCCATAATATTGTTTTGCTATTACCCTAATCAAATCTTTGTGTTTATATGCTTTTAAAGCATGTACACAATCTGCTACCGCAGTAGCACCAATCAATCCCTCAACATGGCTATGCGAAACCTTTGCGCTCATCATTGCCTGACGAATGATATCAGAATTTTCTTTGAATGCCCAACCCACAGGACTAACTCTCATAGCTGCTCCATTTCCAAAACTATCATAAGGCTGTGGATTAGAGCTACGAACCCATTTTGCGAAGCTTGCGCCATACCCACCCATTGGGTTTAGATACTTCTGACACCAGTATTGAAGCGATATACTATAATCTCCGACATTCGGCTTTTCATTACCGCCTTTTCTAAGAATAGCATCGGCTACGGCTATTGTACAGATGGTATCATCTGTAAAATTACAACCTTCGTCAAATAGTTTAAAGTTATAATCAAATGTGTTATTAAACTCATATTTAGAGCCTACAATATCACCTATAATTGCTCCTATCATAACTGTATCTCCTATTTTAATGTTAATTATTCGCAAATTTACGAAGAAATATTCAGATAACCAAATATTTTTTATTACTTTTGCATTAATTGTTGTATCGAGTGCGTATCTCCTATGTGCTCACAACGTTAAACAAAACAATTATTTACACTTAGCATCGTCCTCATTCGTATCTCCGAGGGCGGTGCTTTTTGTTTATAAGAACTCCTTTAAAGCAACGTGATAAACGTCATATATCAGGCGAGTTACGTATAATACCGCAACTTTATCAACTACGAAAGAAGGATAAGGCTTACCCTCTTCGATGATTGTGTTCAACGATAATTTCGGGTACTTGGCTGAATACAGCTTCAATGCTTTCAGAAGTTCATTCAACCTCTCTTCCCCGAATGCTTGCTTTATCTTCTCCTGATTTCTGAGAGCGAAACGAGCCATAAATTAATTACTTTCGATAATTGTGAATACGTTCTCTATCATATCGTTACCGAAAAGTGTAGCTATAACATAAGTTCCATTTTTGTTTGGTTTAACCTTATCTATTAGACATTCTTCCATTCTAAAGACTTTCTTTAGTAAGGTAGTTCTTGCTAACTTTATGCTTTCAAAGCCACCACCAAGTATTCCTTTTTCTCTATTCACCACTCTACGAGGAGCGTTCTTTACGTTTATCGCTGTTCTATATGTTACAAGATTTATCTGATACATAATCTATATTTATTTACTTTTCTACTTCATAAAGATATTGAGTATCCCCACCGCCAAGAGTGAGGATAACCGAAGGCTCACCGAGCATTGGCTGCTTATGGAAGTCACACCAATACCAATGATTCCGTTTCAGTTTACCTTCTATCACATTCAGCTCCAAATCATTCTTTTCAGGAGCTTCAAGATAATCCTTGCCCTGTCGCATATCCAAGCGATGTAAGGCTAAAAGTACGTCAAATGCTCTCATATCTTACTTCTTATATATTTATTCACATTCATCTAAATACTCACACCAAGCCTCGTTAAAGACCCTATTTAGACGCTTATTCTTCTCAATCTCTTCATAGGTAAGATTAAGCGGAGGAAGCGCATCTTGCGGTGTATATGTATATCCGCATTCGTGGTTAGCGAACTCATATTTGAATGCTGATTTAAGATTATCATCATCCTTTAAGAACTCTTCAAGCTCTTTCTGTGTTCTCTGAAAGTGCTCCTCGAAAAGATGGGTATCTTTCTTTAAGCAATAGCAACCACAAACGAGCATATCTATCTTATTAATATCTTCGGCGTTGGTGGTAAGCCCCCACTCTTCCATCATTTTCTTAAACTGCTCTTTACCAAAGGCAATTTTCATGGGCAATTTATTAAGCTCTTTCTGATACTTCTTCTTTAATTTTGCGTATTTATTCATAATTGTATCTCCTTTTAAAAATTGTTCGTATTCAAATATGATAGATAGGCATTACAATCTAATCTACCAAACTTCGAGTTGTAGCAAGTGTTATACTTCTTACAGCTATAACACTTGCTTAGAAATTCTTGCTTACTCATATCCTTTAGATTTCAACGACTTCAATACCTTTCTTTGGATTCTTGGTTGCTCTATCCAAGCTAATCTTGCCATTGAATACCCCCTTGACGAGAGCATAGAATGTGGTGCGTTTAATACCATTTTCCTCGATTGTAGGAACTTTGCCGTATCGTTCGCATTCAATACCCTTATCGGTGAGAATGGTGTTAATTTCCATCATTCCGAAGTAAGACTCCTCGAAACGCTTCTGAATGATTTTGCCGCATACCTTTACCTGATTGCCCTTCTGAATACTAAGCTCTGGCTTCAAGCTATCCTCATAGGCTTTCACAAGGAAGAAAGCATATACATCTTGCTCTTGGAAGCAATAGAAGTTCTTTGCTACCGCAAGCATATCCTCTTCAAATTCGGTCTTAGGCTGAATCTTTGCACCGAACTCGCAAACTGCCTTCACGTAAGCTTCATCAACCTTGAACTTTTTGCTATTCAAAATAGTGTCGATGCCATCCAAAGTAGCTGAGCGATAACGGACGTGTTCAACTTTTGTTCCCTTCTTATATGCGGGACAAATATCATACTGAGCTTTCGCTGCCATAATAAGGTCGGATTTAAGGATAGCATTCTTATAGCTTGAATCCTTTCTGCCGCCCCATTTCTCAATATCACCAAACTCATCATCAGTAGCATAACTGATTCTGTAATCATAGAGTTCATAGAGCTTTTTGGTAAAGTCGGATATGTAGTACATATCATTAATACCAAACTTCTTGATACATTCGCAACCTACTTGTAATTCCTCGCCCGTCTTCACATTTTCAACGACATAGGCATTCTTGCACCAATGACCGCAAAAGTCACATTTACCATAGTCTGCTCCGTGCGCAGGGTTCTTAAAAATAAGCTCCTTGGTTGGGTCGGCAGGAGTAAAAGCATCGTCCTTATATGTAGCAAGGAGTCTCCAACCGATATGCTCTGGTATGTCTATCGTAAGGTCACATACCTCATGGAAAACCTCGATTCTCTGCCCTCCAATTCCTTCTTCATTGATTACTGGATGATAAAACAACTTCTCATAAGGTTTACCTAAGGAGTAAGCGAAGTCCTTTACATTCTTACGTGTCTTGTCCGCAAACTTCTTGAATGCGTCAACTGACTCTGAAGGAATAAACGTCTTTATTGTATTCATCACTCTTATGTTTTAGTCTAATAAACAATTCTTTCTTATCTTCGCCTCAATTTCATCCATTGTATAGACTTTGTTGTCTGTAGAAATAACAAATGTACCATCTTCTTGTGGAAGAAATGAGTATAGGTAATTATAATAGTATGTAACAGAAAGTTTTGGGTACTTATCAGGATAAGTAAACTTTATCTCTAGAGTGATGTAGCCATCTGTCTCTTTTACCAATACCATGAGTTTTTGCAAGAGCTCATAGCATTTATTATAAGCTATTTCGTAATCTTTAAATCGTTTCATTGTCGTATCTCCTATAATTTAATTATTAAACCTATTTATTAATTATTTACACCGCAAAATTAATAATTTCTTTTGAGACTGCCAAATTTTCTCTGTGTTTTTATTAATATTTTAATAGCTTTTAATATATCGATATGTAAATTAAGGTTATTTTAATATAAAAAATGCAATATAAATATATAGTAATCAATTTTTCGCTACCTTTGTACACGCAACCAAATCAGACGAGTTATGACACAGATTTATGACGCATCACCAAAGGAGTTGGCGGCAATGGCTCAACGCTACCTCCGTGATGGAATACTAAGCAGAGCCACATATTGCTACGAGCGGCTGATGTACCTCGGTTGCTTGCGCAGAACGGGTTATCTTCGCCTTGCCTTAGTGTATACCAAGCAAAGGAAAGATAATGCCGCAGAGCGTGTTTTAAGTAGGTATTGTGCAATTTATAAACATTAATATAGGAGATATAGTTATGAAGAAGGGATGTGGATGTCTTGGAATCCTTGTTATTTTGTTTTTTCTAATGATAGCTATCGGACAGAATGAAAACAAGAAAGAGACTGAAAAACTTATGAATACCCCTCTGTACGAAAACAAGGAGTATGTAGAGACGATGGCTGGCAATTTAATCAAACAACGCTTACGTGACCCTGAAAGTTATGAGTTTGTTGATATGCAAGAGCAAGAAACATCAAAACAGGGAGAGAAGTTGTTTGTTGTTACATATAGAGCAAAAAATGGCTTCGGTGGTTATAATGTGGGACAAGCTATGTTTTCTTGTGATAAAGATAATCTGACTTTTATAACACTTGAAGATAAATGATATGAAACAGATAAAGAAGATATGTATATTTAGTGAACTTCTCTTTTGTATAGCAGCCAACGCTCAACAGAAGATAACAAACTTATCGCCTATACCAGATGCAACCAAACAAACTATCGAGCAATATATCTCTACTCATCCTATTGATGAAATGAATAAAGATACGGTTGTATTGTCTAACATATATAGCCTTATAGGATATAGTTATGTAGATAAATATCTTGGTGAGCTAACAGGTAGCTTTATTGTTGTAGGGCAAGATTATCAATATAAAGACTTAAAACTGCAAAGTAACGAAAAGCTTCTTTATGTACTTACCGAAAACGGATATGAGCAAACACCCGTTGATAATAATATCATCAAAGAGAAGATAAGAGCTGATTTCACTCTCAATGATAATAACTCATATTTCTATAGAAATGATACCTTTGTCGTAAGGGCTATAAATATTGATGAGAGGAAGTATATTTTTCTACATTGTATTAGTTATCCTCAAAAATATATACTCGACTTTGATTCAGATAAAAAGGAAGTTCCTAAGATAGATAGAAACGAACTGATTAATATAAAATAATGACAGAAGAAGAAAAGAAGAAGGCTTTAGAGAACTTCAATGCTCTCATAGAAGAAGCAAGGAAGAATAACGTCAATATGACGATGGACGAGATTAATGAAGAGATTCGGCTCGCAAGGGCTGAACGAGAGCAAAGAGAAAAAGAAAAGGCAGAGCGCAAATAGTGCCCTGCCTTTCTTATAAGAATTACGGACATCTATACTAAAACTAAGAGTGGGTCGTTAGCTCACTCTTAATTACTTTGCTTCGCATTCTCTACGGCTTCAAGTATTATCTTCTTCATTTCATCTTTAAGGAAAAACTTTGTTAGATACAATACGTTATAACCCTTATTTTCTACGTGTTGACCATAATCAACACCTGAGGCTATTACAAGAGAATAGCCTTTTTGAGCAATAATACCTTGCTGTTGGGCATACTTAACTGCTGCATCTGAAATAAAATGAGCCTTGTCTTTTTCTGTTCCATGCAATTCTTTGTGGTCGCCAACGCATATAAGTTCGCCATCAAGAAATAAAGCATAATCAATGGTATTCTTCAAGTTTGCGGTGTGGTCTTGGTAGCCTTTGTTATCCTTAGAATAGGTAACAGCACGCTCGCCCAATTCAGACATAGCGTGTGTAAGATAATTAATCATTATCTCTCTTCGCTCCATCAGTTTCTTTTTGAGGGCTTCAATACCCTTAATTTGCAATTGCACTTTTGCCATAATTTCATATTTTGTTTACCATGACAAAGGTATCGCTTTTTCTGTAAATAACAGGAAAAATACAGAGATTATATATAAACAAAATAAAGGCAGCACGTATCTCAAAGTACTGCCTTTTATATTTGTATCTCCATAATTATTTACACCTTGTTGTATTGCGTATCTCCTACTCACGCATAACGTTAAACCTCAATACCGAGTACATTATTATAGATGCCCTCTGGCAGTACGCCACCAAAGGCTTTCACGGCGTTACCGATACCTTCGGCAATCATCATACCCTCATTGCTATCATCAATACCCTCAGATACCAAGAACTTCATAGCTTTTTCCTGTACCGCCATAAGCTCTTTGAGCAGAGCGATACACCGCTGAGTAGCATCATTATCAACCGTTACCTCTATCATCATATTCTGATTATCCATTTTTGATTTCTCCTATTCAATTAAAAGTTAGACTGATTGTTTTTAGATACAAGCGCAGCTCTCTTCTCGCCGTTGATTTCAGCGATGGCATCCTTCACATTAAAGTCGTTGTTATAGAGAGCAAGAATAAAACGCTTGCCACGTTGATTCCATACAAGATTTACTTTTGTGCCCGTAGAACCATCACCCTTGATATAATTGTAGGTTCGGGTGCTTGCGAGCTGCCATTCACGGTACTTGCCCTTCAAATGCCAAGAACCTGATTGAAAGTATTGAATACCTGCATTGGAAAGTTGTTGATTGAGTGCTCTTGCGCTGATACCGAGGTCATCAGCAACTTGTGTGGTGGTAAGGCAGTCCGTTGATGCAAGTGTATCATCGTAGTACTTTACCTTTGGTGCGGCAACAGTCAGTTCTTTTTGCTGAATACCGATGGTCTGCGCCTGCTGCTCGGTCTGAGCTTCAAGCTCACGAACTCTTTGCTCATTCCGCTTCAACGTCTCATCCGCTATCTTCAAGGCTCGTGCCATGATAGCTTCGGGAGTATCATTGACCGAAGAAGCTATGTAGCCGCCCTTGGTGCGGATTTCGTGAAGGATAGCTTTTACTCCCTTCTTAAACTGCTTGGCGATAGGCTTACGTGATTGCATAAGTACCTCATACAAACCATCCTCAGTTAAAAACCAAGTCTCACCTTGTAAGCTGCCTAGGTTAAACCTATGCACCTCATCATTATCCACTCTTTTCACAAGGTCGGACACATTCTTAATTAAGAGCCAAGAAGCAACGTCCTTTGCCCGAAATAAAGGCTGTTCAACTGTCCCCCAAACATCAATCTCCTTATCTAAGAAGGTTGACTTGTTGATAATTTTAATTTCGTTCATTTTGCAAGTATTTTGAACGTTAATATAATGTTGGGTTGATACCTAAAAAAGAAGGCATCGCTACCCTTTGTTCAATGCCTACTTGCGAAAGCACGCATACATCATTATAATGTACGCAAGGGGCGATACCTATATATCGTAATCCGTTAAGAAGCGAGCATAAAAAATGCTCCACCTTAAAGCGGTAGAGCTTCTAACCTCACCGCAAGTATTTATTGAACACCGCAAAATTAAAAAGAAATCTGCGAACCGCCAAACTTTTCTCCAACTATTTTTGATTTTAATAGAAATAAATTGATATTAATAGCATTTAATAGCTTTCTTGCTAAGAATCAGCAATTTATTTCTTTACCTTGATAAACTTACCATACTTCTCTGTGATAAGCTGTTGTTCCTGTACCAGATTATCCACCTGTATAGTATGCTGATGAATAGCCCAATCATAATCAGCTTTATTATTTTCTTTGAATGCCTTGTTGGTTCTCTGTAACATCAAATCATCGTAGGAATTTTTCTTCTTATTGAATGTGTCCATAACTGCCTGACCGAAAGAATCAGTAAATGCTTTCTGTTCCTTCGCTGGCATATCATAGAGGTTCTTGTATGTGTCCATAACCTTATTGGCTTCGTCCATTGTACTGACTTTTCCGCTAAGAGAACTCTGTGTCCTACTCTGCGCAGCATTATTACTGCTTATGGTGCGAGTACCACCGCTTGACTTGCTCATATTCTTTATATTTTAAATTGTTATTTTGTGCAAAGATAATCAATTCTCCTATTACTTACAATAGAACCAATATATGCTGTGTAAACTTTTAGAAGGGAGCAGCAGCCGAGACCGCCGCCCCCAAGAGATACAACATATATTAAGATGAAATGATAATCAGTTTTTGACAATCAAACACAGGAACGGCGACTGCTGTATGATTCCATATTTCAAATTCCATAGAATTGAGGCATTCTTCAACAGTTATCGCAGATAGCTTCTTCTTTGTATATTTAGAGTAAACATCTCCATACGAAATCAGCCTACGCATATCTTTTTTATCCATACCCTACGCTCCTTTCTTGAATCTTTTTGCACCATCCTTGAGCTCGCAGAAGCCATCCTCCTCTCGCAAATTATAAAGAGCTTGCGTTTCTTCGGGCATACTATAAAAAGCCGAAATACGAGCCTTCTTTGCGTTGATAGGATTGTAGATAGTCTTTGTTATGTCAGACCATACGGCGAGAGCCCTCTTATCTTTGACGATATTATCACGGAACTTTTCGGCTTCATCGTGCATGATGTCGTATAAGCAGTTATCCGCTTGCGTGAATGCCATCTTAGCCCGATGATTCTCGTAGCTTGGGGCAATATCAACTCCATACTCCCTTTCTGTAATCTCCATAACGTGTTTATGAGTATCATTAATCTGCTGTACGAGATTCTGAATGGTGATAGCATAAGAACAGAGATAAGGGTTATACTTGCATTTAAGATTGCGAAGCTTATCTTCAATCATCTTACGCAACTTCTCAACCTTATCCTTAATCAAATCCCACAAATAAGTAGAATACTCATTATAGTAATCCTCATCCATGTGTCGCTCATACAACTTCATCGTGTCACGGACGGATTTCTGACAATCGGTAAAATGCTTTTTAAGATTAAACTTAAACACCTTCTTCTTATCGAAGACCTCCTTAGAAATAAGAAGGAAGTTATCTGCCAAGATAAACTCCATATAGCAGCTTTGACAGAGTGTAGAATAAGCGTAATCAAGGGCTTTCTGAATCTGCTCGTTATCAATACCGCTCGGCACATAGATAACGGCTTTATAGCCCGAAACATCGGTTTCTACATATCTTCCTTTATCTATCTTGCAATCATTGTGATTGCCTAGCAAAATAGGTGTTTCCATACTCTACTCCTCCTTATCTCCATTACCTTGAATGAGGCAAGCAAATACGCCTACGCTCACAATAACCGCCATAAAAATAACAAATTCCATACCTTATCCCTCCTTTTCCTTTAAGAACCGCACAAGGCAGTTGTAATTCTGACTAAGGCAGTTAAGAATCTTAATTTGCTCACTACGAGCCAAATCCTCGAACTGTACTACTTTATCATTCTTATCCTTTATAGTCATACCGCAAAGGTCGCCATTAACTTCAAGTATGACTTTTAGACTAATATCTTTCTTATCCATAATAAAGCTATTTTTTTATTTTACGATAATAATAATGTTTTTCGTATTTACAGCGCACAGCAGAGTACTTTTGAAGGTTTTTCTCATATTCCTCACGAGGATAAGAGAATGCGCCTTCAATAAGAGCAATACGCTCAAAATCGGCATACTTCTTATCATATCCAAGAAGCTCAACCAAATCCTTCGGATAACACCATGCAATCTGTAGTTTCTGCGGCTCGTCTTTTTCTGGCGAAAACCTTATTGAACCTATATCCTGGTAACGTTTTGCATCAGGCATTCTCATATCCTCAATATAAGGTTGTAACTCACCACTTCTTACGTCTCTGAAAAAGACAAAGATAGCATTACTACCACAAGGCTCAGTAACAGGGTGGAGTATCTTATCAATACGTTCTTTCTGTTCTTTCTGATTTTGTTTATAGCCTTTCTTGTACCCTCGAATAAAAGCCTCCGAACATACTTTAAGCAAACCATCTGGGCAAACATGATGATTGCATTGCCTACAATGACGTTCATTGCCGTTAGCAATTTTAGCTTTATCTTCTAAACTTAATCTCTTTGTCATATTATTACAGATTAATTATTAATATTCCATTATCAAGCAATACGCATCCCATAACGAATAGAATCATCAAGAATGCCGTGATGCCTAATCTTTCACCAAGAGTGATAACACCTTCTATCTTTCCGCTTATCGCCCCAACAGCGGTAACGCTGCTGAATGCGATAACTATTGCGCCTGTAACGATTAATATTTCTCCTGTTCCCATTTTTCAACCTTCCATTCTTCTGTAATATCCATCTGTTCACGATATTCCTTTACCGCATTGGTAAAGTAAGGAGAGATATTCAAATCCTTAACGAAAGAGGTGATGGTTTCCGTCTGATGATAGTTATCACCTTGTACCCATCCATCATCCTCTTTAACGAAGCAGAAAACGGCAAAACAAGACTTTTGTTCGCCAGTTTCGTTATCACATATCTGCTGCCTTCTTGCACAGAACTTCATTGTTCGTTCGTTATTGAATAACTCATAGCCATCACCCGTGCGTTGGGCAAAGGGCACTTCGCCCTTTGCTTCTATGATAAACTTCTTTTCTTTAATCTCTTCCATAATCATTATGTATTAGATATTTCTGAATAACATTCATCTTTGCCGTAAACAACTCTTACGTTGAGAAGATTGTTAAGTATGAAACCCATTCTCCAACTAAACCAAAGATAACCAATCTTCTCAGCAACCCTGATTGCGGTATCAGCATACTTCTTTGCATCACCCTTAAAAGGTTCTGAGCCATGATAGGAGAAGCCATTATCAAAGACTAGTTTGAACACCTTATTCTTAGGTAGCTGATACTTACAAAAATCATCATAAGGAAGAATATTTCCATCTACCTCAAAGCAAATCTGCTTATAATCAAGGAAGGAAACAAGCCCTTTATCATTGATAGTAAGATTGCTTCTTTTAAAGATAGCTAAAGCATCTTCCTCTTCCTTTTTATTAAGAATGCGATAATTAGTAAAAATTATTTCACACCCAATTTTCTGCGGAACAAAATCAACGATAGCAATAAGTGGGCTAAAATTGCAATATGAGCCAGATTTTTCCATTCCTTGCTTCTTCAAGAATTGTTCACTATCATACTTATTGAAATACACGATAGCCAAAGGAAACTTTTTCCTAAATACTACGTTTAAATCCTTAAATTCTATAAACATAAGCCTATACATTAATACATATCATTCTCACTAAAACCATTGATAAAGATTATCTTCTTATCGTGGTCTATCTCCATATCCTGAGCGCAAGCCCAATTTAAGCAATGATTCAGCTCATCCTCGAAAGTTCCCATAAACGAACCTCCAGGTCGCAAAATCTTTCGCTTACCATTACGTCCAATCTCTCTGCCACAAGCACCTTTCCAAGCGAAGCCAGCCATCCAGCGAACCTTATAATCTGGGTATTTAGCAACCTCTTCTCTTACCTGTTCATTGCTACATAAACTAAAATTTTCTACATTCTCCATTGTATTGTATCTCCTATTTTTATGGGCAGTCGTTACGCTGCCCGATTAATAACTAAAGTCCTTCTTTCATTAATTCAATGCCGTGCTTTATACCTTCAAGGTAATGAACCGCATCGCAAGTATTTTCTGTATTTCTGATAGGATTCTCACCTACAAGAATGAACCATCCATCTGAATGTAACTCAGCTGTGACGATATGCTTACCATACGCATCATTAATCTGCTTTACAAGGTTCTCAATACCTTTTGTACTAACTGCTACTGACATAATTGTATCTCCTATATTTAAACGTTAATTATTTCTTCTTCATACATTCCTTCACTGCGTATTGGCTTTTAAGAAGGCATTGTGTGGCATTCAAGCCTTTCAAAGGAATGAATACCTCTACGATAGCATTCCAACGTCCTCTAAACGTACCCGAACCTTTTGCGTTGGCGATAAAAGAATCAACATCTGATTCACTAACCAAAGCACCTGAGTACTTGGTGATAACCTCGCCTGTGTATTTATTGATAATTGTAATCATTGTCGTATCTCCTTTATTGAGTTATTGCTCTCTTGCCCAACGCTCGAAAGCTATAACATAATCTCTCTTTATGAATAAAGCGTCACCCGAACCATTACCCCAATAATTAGAGATATGAGAAAGGAAATTACCTGTACCATTATTCGAGCAGAGTTTGCTGTATATAGAACGGAATATTGCTGATATCTGGCGACCATTGAAATGCCCTGCTTCCTTTGCTAAATTAACAACATATCCAACACAATTAGACACAATAATAATACCTTTTTCGTTTACAAATTCACTATCACATGTACCCCAACAGCCATTAATAATAGTATCTTTCAGAAGTTGCTTCTGCTTATCTGAGAGCTTATCTAAAAGCTCATTTACGTTTATTGTTTCCATTGTTGTATCTTTTAATTATTAAACCTATTTATTAATTATTTACGCCGCAAAATTAATAATTTCTTTTGAGACTACCAAATTTTCTGTGGTATTTTATTAATATTTTAATAGAAATTAATACAAAACCAAAGAAATCCGATATTTTTACACAGAAAACTTATCTTTTATCCATTTTTCGATGATTAAAATAAAGTCGTCCAATGAGCGGCAAATGCTGTACTGAAAGCCTAACCGCTCAACATCAGACTGAAATTTGGCTTGCAAATCAGATTGATATCCGCTCTTCGTTTTAACTTCCACAAATAGGACATTTCCTTTTGCTATAATAATAAGGTCGGAGAAGCCAGCTAAAACGCCCTCACCCTTCATAATCTTCGCTTCAAGCGCACTTCGTTGTCCTCCGTTAGGAATAGCAGCAATGACGTAGTGAGGGTATTGTAAACGAAACCACTTCACCATTTGAATCTGAATCTGCGATTCAATGTGCCGTGGTTTGCTTCTGCCTTTCTTCTGGCTCTCCTTCTTTAAAAGCTCATCGTACTTCATTATTGCATTTCTTTAGCCTTAATATCCTTAACGAAAAATTCAATCATACGTTCATAATATTCTCTTCTTTCAAGATACTTTGTACAGTTAATCTTTCGCTTACATAAATCCACATTATTTTGAGCCAACAAATACTTATAGATGTAGAGCATCTTCAAATCATCAGTTCTGATAAACGCCAAGGTCTTTTCTTCGTAAGCCTTTTCAAGATGCTTATTGATTTCTTTCAACTCTTCGTTCTTTTTGATAAGGCGGAGAATCTTTTTCTGTAAGCGATAGACGAATATCCACATAGCGATAAAAGGCAAGAACAATATCGCCGCCGACCAACCATCCTTCACCGCACTACTGATACAGCATCCTATCAGAAAGAATGCACACAGCAGCTCTGTATGAGAACCGCACCAAGATAAAATCTTCTTCATATTGATATATTATTTATCAGTTTCTAATTTTGATACCTCGCTATTGAAGTACTTACGCATACCTTCGTAAATCTTCAACTGACGAGAAAGTTCTTTATTCTTTCTGAGAAGCTCATCACGCTCGGCAACGACCTTCTTATAATCATCGTCATTCAATTCATTGATAGCTTTTTTGAATTGATTGATAACGTTATTGCAGAACACAAGTTTATCACTCTGCTCTTTTACCTTATTCTGCAGACGATAAAGTTTGATTTGCATCTGTGAGTAATTTTGTAGTACTCGCAATACTACTCTCTCATAAGGCACATCATTATTGTACTTTGTTTCTTTCATTCTTATTCTCCTTTCTTCTTTTTAGAATTTTCAAATATAGGATATTTCGCTACCTGAGTGATAACGATTTCTTCGGCATCACGCTGCTCCTTGGTCTTCATCCATTGCAAGCAAGGACGGCGTTCAGACATAGTAAGAGACGTTATCAGTCCTAACATCTCGTCAAAACCAAGTTCACCGCTACTTTTATCGCCTTGAAAGACCTCGAAGTAGCCATTATTATACTGTTTAATAATTACATCTTCCATATTATAGATATTTTTTAGCCTTATCGTAGATACTGAAAAGTTATAATCAAGGTAAAGCTACTTCACCTCTTCTGTATTTCTCCCAAAACTCTTTATCGTACCTAACTCCTTTTTTGAACCGATGTCCGATAGTGTTACCTTTTTCGAATCTACAGCCGTAGTTGTTACCTTTCTTGAAAGAAAACCTTTTGCTACTTGCTTTAGAAACGATATTCGCTATCTTTATAGTTGCTAATTTCTTAGAGTAAAGCCATCTTTCATTTTTTCTCAATCCAAGAGAGCGGGCTTTGTTTTTAACCTGCCTTATTTTACAACAGAACTCTTCGGCAACTTCCTCGTTTGTGTGAAAAGGAAAGTATTCTTTGAATCTTCGTTCTTCATCTTCACTCCAATACCGATAACTACCACGATAACGAATATCTCCGAATTTAGCAACAAATCTTGGTGATGCCGTTTTTGCTCCTTTATCCTTTAATCGCCGTCGGACAGTCTCATAAGGAATTTCTACTTTCTTGCTAATTTCACGAATCGTAAGACCTTGTATATACAGAGCTAATAATCCATCATCTATAGAATGGGGATATTTCAGCACACAACAGTCTTTATTTTCTATTCCCATACCAGAGTCTTTAATTGTTCGATATTCTGATAAGAGATTTTGCATTTCTTATTCTCGTAGCAACCATCTTTAGCAAGGGCGTTCCACAGAGCATTAAGACAGATACCAATCTTCTCTTTATCGTACTTCAAATAAATCTCTGGGCAGGTACGGAAAGGCTCAGGCTTTTTATCTTTCAGTTGAACCACAACGACCCTCTTTGCCCTTGTTGGTCTATTACTCAATTCTATCATTTATTCACCTCACTTTCTATCTGCTTTTGTGATTCACGGATAAGCAAGTCAAGTACCTTACTAATAACATTCGGATTCTTTATGCTGTAATCACCGATATTAGTAAGGAGTTTCACCTCAACGACCATTCCGTTATTTCGCAGCAGTTTATATTGAGTATTCAACTCTTTAATTTTATCCAACTTATCCATATAAACACTATTTGCTATTATACGCAAGCATATACAGCCTACGATGCTCTTTATGAGCATTATACCAAGCTTTGGCTCTTTCGATGCAAGCTTCACGATGCTTCTGATAGTAGGTCTTGCCGTATTTGCTTCTGCGCATTTTACGTTCAATTTCTGTCATAGTTACTTGGTAGAGCGGAAGGAGATACTATAAAATAGACCTCCATCCGCAATTATATATTTCACAGCTTAAAAATGATCAGAACGGCAAGCGGAGTACCCTTCGGAATAATGAGATTACGAGAGCGTGAACCGAAGTTTGTCTGCTCCTGTATCATTGTCTCGTCATTGATTGATAGTACGAGCCTTACCTCTTCCTCCTCCCCTACCTGTGTGGAAATCACATCGGAATGCTGTAAGCGATAATCAGATTCAGTAGGAAGACCATAGATTGAATTGGCTGTGATTGGGACAATCAAGCCACGATAATCCTCTCTGAGAGTAATACCCATATTTACAGGGATTCGACCTTTACGGGATTCAATATCAGTAGGAGCGTAGATAATGAACGAACCATTATTATCAATAGGGGAAGGAACTCCATCCTTTATTTCAAAAGGAAGTTCATTTTCTTTCTCATTCTCCTTAACTTGCTCCTCAACTTGCTCCTCAACTTGCTCCTCACTTTGCTGCTGAGCCGCATTTTCTTGGCTCTGCTGAGCGTTCTCATTCTCCATAGGCATATTATTGCCATCCAAATTCAAAGGCTGTTCTGAGCCATTTTTCTTAGGTCTTGCCATAATTTACTCCTCCTTCTTTTCCTCGTTAGACTTCTGTTCCTTCTCCTCCTTTGTCTTATGCTCGAAGACATCGTAAACATTGGTTTTGCTGAGACCGATGATTTCGTAGTCTATCATGGCTTTCCCCATCACCTCATCAATGTTACTGATTGCTCGGTGCATAGACTTTGCTTGCACGAGATAAGTTACGTTGCTACGCTTCTCCTTATCTGACTTCTCATCAATGATGATGAATTGAAGTTTTGCCTTGTACCAGCAATCATCATCATCCTTATCAGAGAAGAATACCTCTCTGTATGAAGCCTCTTGCATCGACTTAACCTTGAACTCGCCGCTAATATAAGCAGCCATTTCTTCTGTGATTGCGCTCTCACCTTCCGTGAAGGATAAGGCATCAATCGCATACTTTTCGGTCACAGATTTCTCTGAACCATCTTCTTGGGTCTTTTGGTAGCGGATTCCTACCTCAAACCAATTACTTTCTCTACTTCTCATATTTCTAATAATCTAAAACTAATTTAAATCCTATATCTAAGAAAGCTCTTATACTAAAAGGGTAAATCGTTTAAATTCTGTGCCTGTGCAAAAGGAGCATCGCAGGTAGATGCTCCATTCAGAGCTTCAAAGTTTGCAGGTCTCAAGCCACCTAGAATAGGCATCGCCTGCTTCTCCTCATCTGTCATTTTCTCACGAACCTCTTTAGGCAACGACTGCTTAATCATGTGAGTTTCCTCATACTTAGGGTTCTTCAACGCCCAAGCGGTAAGGTCGAGATAAGCAGCCTTCGGACGATTATTTTCATCCGTACTAATGAAGATATTATTCTCTTCAATAGGGATAACCAAGCAACGAAGCACTTCGGTTCGCCCTGGTATTTGCATAACGCCAGCTCTTTTGAGCTTCAGCAAGTTTAATTTTCCGTTATAATCTATCATATTGTATAAATTAAAAAAACATAGCCCCAAGAGAGGGAATCGAACCCTCGCCAACCTCCGCTTATTAAGAGCTGCTTATTACGGAGTATCTTCGCATACATTCTTTAACACAGTAGAATAAATGAACTTATATATATTCACCTCTTTCCTTTAGGGTTTGATAAGAATATCGGTATCACTACCATACAGCCCACGCACACCCGTACGATTGGTTTTCCTTGGGATAAAAAGCCCTACCGCCGTAGGGCAAAAAATAATAACCATAATTAATATTTATCTAACTAACAATTGACATAACTGATTACCTCACGGCAATATATATCAGAACCTAGATTTAACTTTTCTAAAAGAAAGAGCCGACACCTCACGGCGGCTTAAAGGCTCTTATTATCGACTTTTTCTATATTCAATCTTATATGTAGTTATGCGTTTGGAATCAATGTATTCTGAATGAAGCTACTCATTGCCAAGTTCTGTGAAAGAATCATTGGCTGGTCGAGCTGAGTTGACTTATACATATCGGTAGCCGCATTGTACAAATCCCAAGCGGTAACAATATTGCGCTCGTAGTAGGCAATCATCATTTTCTCGGTCAAGCGACCAATCTGTGCTTGATTGAGAGGAATGACCTGAGGGTTGCGAATGCCTTTGTATTTCGTTTCAGCAGCAACACGGAGCGAGGTCAGCATACCGATGATGGTAAACATCTCCTGTGCCTTAATCTCACGATTCTTCATACGCTCAATCATTTCATCATTGGCATCAATGATACCTCTTAGATTAGCGAGCCAAGCATCAGCACGTTGAAGAAGCTCATCGAGCTTGAAAGCTCCTCTTTTGCTATTGATGTCTGAGTAGGTAGCAGCGTAATGTTCAGCACTAAGCATACATTGATTGTGACAGATAACTACGTTTCTACCGATACCTAACTGAATACCCTTCTGATGGAATGATACCGCCATATTGGTTGTAATCTCATCATTACCATCACCTTTATCGAAGTCACGCAAGCGAATATTACAGAATACTCGGCGAAGGATATGAGCCTCTACAGCTCTATCACCCATCAAAGCTTCCTTCTCAGGCAAACGGGTAACACCTGGAGTATTGCGGTCTTTGTTATTCGCCGCAAAGAGGTCGTAAATCTTAGCCTTATAACCGTGCTTCTCGCACAAGTCTTCCACCTGATGAATGAGGTCAAAATGATAGATGCCTTTCAAAGGTTTTCCGTACACATCATTCTCTTTCTCGGTGCGTTCAAGCTGTTCGATTGTCAGAATCTGTACCTTGGATGTCTCAAAATCCAAGAACTGATTCATATTATCACTCTTCAACTCTGGCTGCTTTGCAACCGCTACCTCTGCTACCTTTGGCTGTGCCATCAAATTCATTGCCATTGTGTTCATTGTTGTATCTCCTATTTTTAATACGTTAAACAAAATAATTATTACTATATATACTATTAATCTTCAATATCATTAAGAACTTCCATGTGTTGCGTTTCTCCTACCAACTCAACATTCTGCGAAAGGTTCTTTGTATTAAGGAATACCCATTTAGGTATGATGCAAAGATTATAGTTACTATCTAAGGCATCATCCTTGATAATCAGTTTAGACTTAGGCACGAAGACCTTTGTCTTACCTTCCTTTCCGTTGAAAAGGAAAATCTGAGCATTCTTTGACTGTTCCATCATCACATCTTTGCGACAACGGAATTTAACCAACGTTGTTACTATCTCCATATTACCTCCTTCTTTTAGTAAGCGAGCCAGATAGTGGCATACGCTAAGATAATTCCACTAGCGGCAAGAACTGCTGCCTGTACCGCATTCTTTACATCTTCGATTCTCCAATTACTTGGATTCATCATGTCTTTTCCTTTTTTCATTTTTTCGTATCTCCTATATTAAAAGCAGGGTGGTTAGCCCTGCCGTTACCTTTCTTAAATTTCGAGTGACTGAACCTTGCGTACAATCATTGAAATATAATTGCTCTCCTTATCGCTCTCCTTCATCTTCTCATTGGTTCGCTTATCAACCTCGAAGACAATTCTTCCTAAGGTATGCCCGTTGCTACCATTATCAAATGTATGATAATAATAATCGAGATTAATGTGAACCTCCAAGAAATCATCATGTGCGTCAACCTTATCTCTTATTGCAATATTGCCTTCCAAGTGAATCTCTTTGAAGAGCATTGGCATTGTCTGAAACGATGTGCTCACCAACTTCTCATACTCGTTGCCTCTATAATCTTTTTTAACCTCTATAGAAAGCTGAGCATTGATACCCAAGCGATGAATGGTTGTTTCAACATCATTGATGATGTAATCTAAGACCTGCTTGCTTAAAATCTCTGTTTTCATTGTCGTATCTCCTATTTTTAATTTATTAATAATTTCTACATTAATTATATGTATTAAAAGCTATTTTATTAACTTTGATACCGCAAAATTAATAACTTTATCTCAGACTACCAAATTTACTAATAACTATTTTTAATTTATTAATACTTCTTATTAGTTTTTTAATAGATTTTAAGCGAATGTCTCAGATTTTCTTTATAATTTTGCGGCATGAAAAGGAAAGTGCTATTTTCCAAGCTAAGAAAAGAATCATATATGCCCAATCAACACAAGTGAAAGGGTTCGATATACAAACCAAACGGAATGATTGATAGCACCTTTCATCTGTTTGGTTTTTACTTTAATATATATATAATGATGAGAAGAATAAGAATAGGAATACAGGAAGCTAAGTTTGCTCTGAGCGATAAGAATCGCTTAGATGCCTTCTGCTTGCTTCTTAAAATAAAGCTCTTATTCCGTTCATCAGACCTTAATCTTGTGTCATATAATCATTGCGCCAAGCTATTGCATATCGATAATAATAAATTAAAGAGACTGCTTGAATATGGTTGCAAGATAGGGTATTTCCGTTTTGAAGAGAAAAACGGAAAGAAGAGATTCATTGCACGCAGCATCCATTCAAATGATGGATATAGTTATAAGCTTCGCAAGGATGATTTGAAGAAGATGACATTCCCTGCCCTCAAAAACCTTTTGAGAAGGATTGTCATGGAGAACCAAGTTAGAATGCAAGAGGACGTAATCAATACGCACAATAAGGGGACGAATGGGAGAAATGCGAAGACTATTCGCAAGGCTCTCAAACGTGAAAGTCGTATGTTGAGGAAGAAGTTTAGCGATAACAAAGGTTTATCTTATGACAGAATCAAGGATGTTATCTTTGGTACGATGTACCAAGCATTCAAAGTCACAAATCAGCTTGTAAACAGAGGTATTATCAATAAGCGCACAAGAATCAAGGAAGTAAGGTGCGATGCAAAGGTATGTACTAATAATATGGCTATCACGGATATTGAAGGTTCTGTGATAGTGATAAGCGCAAAAAAAAGAAGTGCATTTTCCATTGAATCGAATATCTATCGTATGCAGATGGACGATGCAATATCAATATCTCGTCATGGAATGAGAAGAAAGGAGGCGAAAATGTAGTTTAGGTAAAATCAAAAATAATAAAATAAGGGATGAAGGCTTTAATTTAATTTATTCCCTTATTGGGGCGACAGCCCCAATAAATAATTAACTAACGGGCGCACTTACGCCCCCACCCGATTATATAATAACACAGGAGATACGAAATGGAGAAAAAGAAAAATTGGCTCGATACTTACCTCACACCAGCAAAAGAACTTGTTGGATATGAGTGCTATGTAAGTTGTGATTATGAAGATAAGTTCGCAATAGGAAAATTTTCAGTTATCATCATTAAGAACGGAGAAGTTGTAGCAAAAGAAAAGAATCACATCTATTGTGCTTCAAAGGCAGTCGTTATTGTAGAAGCGATACTGTTTATGATGCAAAAATGCGAGAATGCCGATGTTATCACAATACACTCGGAATATTTTAAAAATTACTTCGCCTTTTTCAACGAGGCGAGAAAAGCTAACGCACAAACAAAGAAAAAATATCTGAGCTTATACAAAAGCTTTAGAAAGGATGCGGAAGTAATCTTTGACCTCACTACTTGGTGTAAAAGAAACAAATACGATGATGAGGTTGAGAAAATGTTAAGCGATAACTAAACTATAGGAGATATGCAAGATGAAAAATGAAACGAAATTAAAGAAGCTGATATCTTTCTTAGACGAAAACGGCATCAAGTACACCACACCTCGAAAGAGAAAAGAGGGAAGTGCTCACCTCTTCATCGGTCAGTACATGATTGCTGTAAAGATAGAGGGTGAAGATGATACATTATTCTTCAATAAGCATAAGAGAGGAAAGCATCCTTTCTTTATCAGAACTTCGGAGACCCCGAAGTTTATTATCGAAAAGATGCAGAATCTGATTACGAAAATGATGTTAATACAACAAAAACATTTTATGGAACAACAAAAATAATTATATGGAAAGACTTAATTTTAAGATAGAGTTCGCTGATAATGGGGTTATTGTCACAGATGATAGCTCTGGCTGTGTAAACGTCTGTCAAGAAAAAGAAGACGGTAATTATCACGAATATACGAAGAGAGCTATCAGCGAATTCATAGCTGAAACCATTGCTCATCTTTTGCTTGATGGCACGGAAAAATTGAAGCAGAAGTCGATTTATAAAATCAAAATTGAGATAAGATAATATGTTATACCCAAAGAAAGAAAAAAAAGCCCAATACGGCAGTCAAATATGAAGTCCGTGAGTTCATCCACGGCGGCATTGAATATGCAACAGATTGCCCTTTCGGTGAATGTGGTCAATATACGCACGCTCTGCATAAGGTCGGTGCTATCGAATGCAATCTTTGCAAGTATCAGAAGAAAAACAATACAGAAGCAAGGGTTGTAAGATGTATGCATCCATTATTAAAAGAATCAGCAGTTAATAAACCTTTTAAAAAGTAAGAGTTATGATAGAATCAATGAAGATACGTCAAGGGCTGGTATTTACCTTGTCTATAGAACCAAATCAGGTGATCGTTATAGGTAACAACAATAAAATCTATGTTTACAATATTGAGGAAGGTAAATATGCGCTTATCAATGTGTGCCCTCTTAGATTGAAGGTAATTAAGGTTGATAAATCTATTGTAGAATGCAATATTATAGAAGATGAATATAATCTTCCATACGAAAAGAATATCCCTATTCAGTTTGAAGAGATTGCAAAAAACGGCACTATCGTTACAGAGGAAAAGGAAGAAATGGTTAATCACCCTAACCATTACGCTTGGCTAAAGGAACTCTGCGGCATAGAGCCGATTGATATTTGCCGACACCTTGATTTCAACTGCGGCTCGGCTGTAAGGTACCTCTTACGCAAGGGAAAGAAGGAAATGAACCTTTCAGAGCGAGAACAGAGAGTGCAGGATTTGAGCAAAGCAATCTTCTATCTAAAAGATGAGATAAAAATGTTAGAAAATCAAAAATAGTAAAGATATGAAAGAGTTGATAAAGAAAGAAACCATGACCTCGCTTGAAATTGCCGAGGTTACAGGTAAGCGGCATTCTGATGTTCTTGAAGCTATCAGAAACATGGAAGCTGCTTGGGAAAAAGTAGCCCAACGGAAATTTCCGCTCGGCTCATACAAGGACGCAAACAACCAAGACCGCCCTTGCTACATTCTAAACAAAACCGAGTGCTTGTATGTCGCCACTAAGTTCAATGACGAGGCAAGAGCGAAATTGATTCTTCGTTGGGAAGAACTAGAAATCAAACAATGTGAGCAATATCAAGTGCCACAATCATTTGCCGAGGCTCTGATGTTGGCTGCAAAACAGCAACAAAAAATTGAAGAGCAACAGAAACAACTTGAAGCAAGCTCAAAGGAAATCGTAGAGTTGAACGGCGCTATATCCGAGATGCAACCAAAGGTAACTTATGTAGATAAGATTCTATCAAGCAATGAGACTGTAACGACAACGCAAATTGCACAGGACTACGGTCAGTCAGCAAAGGCGTTCAATGTCTTGCTTCGTAATTTTGGCATTCAACATAAGGTTGGCGGTCAGTGGATATTGTACGCAAAGTACCTTCCTTATGGTTATGTGCAATCTGATACTGTACCTATCGTTCATCGAAACGGAACGAATGGCTCGGTGATGCACACAAAATGGACTCAGAAAGGAAGATTGTTTCTTTACGAGGAGTTGAAGAAGCATGGCAACTTACCTCTCATAGAGCAAAATCAGCAATGAAGATAAGCAAGGCTCTTATCAGACAATTTCGCTGCGACCTCCTTTCGCATACAACCGATGCGGAGAAGGCTGCGGCGAAAATATGCACTCAGTTAGGATATAAGGTAATACCACAGCAGCCGATAGTTACGGGCAGAAAGCTATACTTCGCTGATATATATCTGCCCGAGATAAAAACGATTATTGAGCTCGATGGTGGTTATCATTTTACTAAAGACCAAAAGCGCAAGGATGGTAACCGCTCTTCGGGTATATGGCGGCTCGGGTATCATGTGGTAAGATTGAGTAATCACGATGCTAGGAATCCGAAGAAGATTAAGGCAAAGATAGATATGATACAACGAAAGGCAAAGTAACCAAGAATATTGGCTATCTTGCCTTTTATTTTTGTTTCTTAATAACTATACATAAACTAAAAGAAAGCCGCTTAGACCGTAAGAAAATCGCCAAAAATAGCATTTGTTTACACAGCTTCTATTATTTATTATTATTTTATTAATAGAAATAGTAATTTTGCAATCGGAAATTATTTATTTATTAACGTTTAAAACAGAATTACTATGACAATAAAAGAAAAAGTGCTTGCTTCTGCCAAAACATCATTTGCAAAGTATGGTTTGAAGAAGGATGAACTTTCAAAGCTGGTTGACCTGATTGTTGCAAGTCGTGGTCTAACAGATGAGTCAAAGGACGAGGATGTAACGAGTGCTATCTCGGCAGTTGAACCTTATGTTGGTATGATGCAATCATCATTCAATCGTGCGGTCAGCGAGACAACGAAGAAATTCGATGGATGGATTGACCCTAACGACCCTAACCATAAGCCTACTCCACCAGTTCCTCCTACCCCTCCAGTACCTCCAACAGGGCTTACACAAGAGCAGGTTCAGCAGATGATTGCCGAGGCTACCAAAAGTACCCAGAAAGCAGTTAGCGAAGCTGTAGCCGCCGCTATTGCTCCATACAAGGAAAAGGAAGAAAGAGCACGTCTTGATGACCTTTTCGGTAAGAGCGAAAAATTGAAGGACGTTCCGCAGCAGTTCCGTTCACGTTATCAGCTCGACAAGGAAGAGAATCTTGAAACTCTCGCACAGCAATGTGCCGATGATTGGACAGCATTGAAGCAGTCACTTGTAGCAAACGGCAATTTTGTTGAAGCACCCAAGGCAACCTCTCCCGAAGACGAGCAGAATGATTTCATTAAAAGAATGCAAGGCTTCTCGGAGCGTAATGCTCCAAAGGAGTAAGGCATTATCAATGAATTATGTTAAACTCTTAAAAAGAAGAAAATTATGTCAAACAGAGGCTATTTTTTGCATAGAACCAAGCCAGAGGATATTAAGGAAGCACTTTGGCTTGAAGAGCAGTGCCTTCGCCGACAGGGTGGTTATGACCTCGACCGCACCAACCTTCCAGCTACTTTAAAGTTTGTTGCGAAGGGTACAGTTCTCAGACTTGTAACTGGTGGTAAGGCACAGGTTGTAAAGACTGCAAAGGTCATAGAAAAAGCAGTCAAGGCTGCTACAACCTTAAAGATTGCTAGTGGTTCTTTATTCCAGGTTAATGATAAGATTGCTGGTGCGACCATTTCGGCAATTACTTCTTCCGATGGCGTAGATACATTAACTGTATCAGAACTCGCTAACGAAGTTGCCGCAAATGCGATTGTATCGGATTACGATAAGACTAAGGATGTACTTCTTGGCTTCTCATACGATACTCTCGATGTAAGAGACCAAGAGTCTTCTATCGCAGCTACTCCTACCTTACAGGTAATGGAGGTAGAGGAAGATTCACTTCCTTATCCTATCAATGATGAGATTAAGGAAGGTATCAGAGCAAATGGTATCGCTTTGTTCAAGATTCAGTAACCTTTAAAAGTGGAGATTATAGATTATGAATAGTATTTTGAAAAATCTGCAAGACCCAAAGTCTTTTCAGACCTACATTGACGAATACATGAAGACTTCCACCTACAAGGCTGAGTGGAAGAACGAGTTGAAGCCTGTAGAGTATTGTGCTGCAAAGGTATATCAGGCAAATATGGCTACCTATGCTGCTGCTATGGTTGGTTCTGTTGTCGCTAAGAACGCAGAGCGTCCATTGCATACCATGCCTGATTGGGGTCAGCTTACTGGCTCTATCGGTCGTATCGCCGATGAGTGGGAGCTCGACAACGACTACCTCGACCAGATGCACCTCTTGGAAGGTAAGTATAATGATATGTCGGGACGTGGCGGTTATACACAGTCACAGCTCGATGCTAAGTACGATGAGCTTATCAAGTACTCATTCAAACCTTTTGAGTTGGCGGTTATCGCTCCTCATAAGCGTATTGATATGTTGTACTTCGAGGGATTGTTCAAGGGTACTCAGACTGTATCACGTACCAATAACTCTAAGGCTAACGTATCTTACACCTTTGATTTGGGTGTTAAGCAGCTCTCTGCTACCACAAATTGGGGTGAGGTGAACGCAACTCCTATTGAGGATATTAAGAAGTTGAAGGACGAGGCTCGCAAGAAGGGTCGTAAGATTCTGCGTCTTCGTATGTCTGAGAACACATTCTTCGCAATGTGCAAGGCAAAGGAGATTAAGGACACCTTCCGCTTGAACCTTGGTGAGATTACCATCAATCCTGCTGCACCGATGATTAGCGTTGACCAGATGAATATCTATCTGCGCTCTATCCTCTTGCCAACAATTCAGATTGATGAGGATAAGTTTGTTGAGCTGCCTGACAAGACTGTTTACAACCTTATCCCAGATAACCGAGTTGTTGCAATGTGCGCCGAGAAGGTGGCTGTGCCTAAGTGCGCAGAGTGCTTGGAGGCTATTGACCCTGTACCTAACGTATCTTACTCTACATACGATAACAACCTTATCGGTTATTGGAGAGATAAGAAGGGTTATCACCTTACCAACGAAATGTGGATGCAACCAGTATTCGATGGTATCGAAGACTTCTATATCTTGAAGGTTGGTGCTTAATGCACTGACCCTCAGTTATGAATATATTGATTTAATAAGTGAAACTTCATAAGATAACAAGATTAGCATGACAATTTCAGAAGCCATAGCAAGCGAGATTCAGCCTTTCTCTACCTCAGATGAGACTTTGGAGAAGATGTTTATTGATGCTGTTGATAAGTTTAGCATCACGGCATCCGTGGCTGATGAATACTCTGTAGCGGTAAAGAAACCCGTAGCCTATGCGGCTATGCGTATCCTCTACAAGATGAATCCATTATCAAGTGAGAATGTTGGCGGTATCTCTCAGAGTTACAAGAACGACAAGAATCTCATTGATAAGATGATTAAATCTATTGCGAAGGATGCTGGATTGGATGCTGACCTTGTTATTGATAGTACTTCTGACGATTATTGGGTTCAGAGTGTGAAGGTATGGTAATCAAATAGATAGCGTATGAACTTTGAAGATATACTTAAAGTAAAAGGTGCTCCACAAGATGGCTTTGATGAGGACGGAAATCCTATCGAACAGCCCGAAGGAGAATGGCAAACCTTTGGAAAGTGCGTTATTTTACCTAATTCGCAGGCGAAGATTATCACTCTGGCAGACGGGCAGCAGTACGTGTATTCGCACGAAATCTATGCTCCTCTCTCAAAAGCAAAATACCCTCTCATACCGAAGGAAGGCGAAAAGGTTTGGATAACCAAGAAAGATGGCACGATTGATAAGGAAATGGAGGTTAAAGGCTTCGTAACCTTAAAGAAACGCTATCTTAGAATTTGGCTCTAATAGGCGGCAATATGGCAAAGGCTGAATTACAAATCAAAGGTCGTGAAGCCTTACAGAAAAGGTTGAACGAAAAGAGGCAGCAGATTATTAGCTACCTTAATATGCGTTTAATGCAACTTGCCGAAGAAGCGGTCACCTACTCTAAAGAAAACAAAGGTTATCAAGACCGAACTGCAAATTTGAAGAACTCAATTTCATTCGCTCTCTACCTTGATGGGTAACTTATCACCTCGGCAGTTGGTAAGATTCCAAAGGCAGAAGAAGCGGAAGGAGGACAGGAAGGCGTAAGTGCTGCACTCAGTGAGTATGCACAGAAAGAAGGTGTGGTAGCACCCAAAGGGTACTCCCTCGTTATTGTTGCTGGTATGAACTACGGTAAATATGTAGAAGATAAAGGCTACAATGTCTTATACCTTACAAAGTATTTCCTTCGTGAAGAAATGAAGAAGGTTTTCGGAGAAGTAGCTGAAATGATTAAAAGCGATAGTTAGATATGATACTCGGAGATAAAGCGGTAACGGCATTATTTAAGTATCTCAATGAAAATATTGAGAGCATAGGCATAAAGAAAGGGCGTATCTTTAAATATGAGATACCCGAGAAGTTGGCGGTCTGTGATTATATCGCCATCAATCATCTTCCCTTTGTGTATAGTGATGCCATTAATGAGGGTGTAGTGAATTTGAATATTCATTGCCCTAAGACCTTATCAAATCTACCTAACATAAAGAAACTCTCTGATTACTCGGAGAAGATTCTTTCTCTGTTTGGTGATGGTACTTATCTCGGTGGCTGCTACTTTGATTTCTACTCTATCTCTCGCCCAACTCGTGATAATGATAACACTTATTACGTCAATATAAAATTTAATGTAACGTACAATAATTTAAAAGAATAAAACTATGGCAAAGAATGGTGTATATGGCTTGGAAAGCTTCAGTTTTGCCGATTGTGTCGAAAATGGCGGCTATCCAACAACATGGAGCGACAAAATTAAGGCTGTCGTTTCCGGTAGCTTGAGTTTCAATGACCAGGCTGCACAGACATCGGATGTAGAGATTGAGGATTCAGAAGACCCTTACGCAGTGCTGATTACATCAACAGCAACAAAGGGCTTCACCTTGCAGACATACGATTTCTCAGAAGAAAACTTTACGAAGCTTCTTGGTTATACAAAGGATTCTGGTACTGGTGGTAAGAATGGTTGGTTGAATGAGCTTCCACAAGAAACCGAGATTTACAAGGCTGTACAGATTGTAACAAAAGATTTGGATGATATTCCTTCTCGTACCTTCCAGTGGTCTAAGATGAAACTTACAATCACTCGCAGTGGTTCTATCGGTAAGAGTGGACTTCCTAATCTTAACATTGAGTTCCGTCAGATGGCGGTATTCGATGCAAAGGGTGACAAGAAGAGTGGTCATCGTAATATTCTTACAAAGGATATTACAGCTGGCGATGTCTAAGACTTTCATTTAGATAAAAGATTAAAATTAAACTTCAAAAGGCGGTGAGGTAAGGGAACTTTCCCAAGCCGCACCGCTTTTTATGTTATAAAACATATTTTGATATGAAAACATCAGATAAAGAAAAGGTAGCAAAGACACTTTCCGAGGCATCTGTAAAGATTAAGGTTGGTATGTTTCGCTTTAAAGTGAAGCCACTTACCTTTATGCAGATTTATGAAATGGGTGTATTCGGTAACTCTATCAAAGAACCAACATGGAAAGAAGGCGATATAATAAATATTATCCCTCTCTTATTTGAGCACTCTGAGACAGCTCGTTTAATGAGCGAGATTTTTATCGTGTGCGCCTTTCGCAAGAAGTGGGCACGCAAAGTATGGGGGCGATATATACGCAAGCACCTTGATATTATGGCATTCAATGAGCTTGTGAAGTTTATCAGCGGTTCGTTTAATGCAAATTTTTTCTTAACCTCTATAACTTTCCTGACCCAGACGAAGATAATGACGGAGCCGAAAACGACTCCCCGTGGGCAACAATCGGAGCAGTAATGAAGTACTTTCGTATGAGTTACGAGGAGGTCGTATTTAATCGCTCATACCTTAATATTATTCTGCTTAACCGCTCGATTCCGTCCTTTAATACAAATACCAAGGATGAACCGAGAAAAGGCAGCAGACAGCAAAAGAAGCCGAAAAAAGAGTATCATAAGATAGACGAGCCAATCTCTGCTAATGATTTCTTTATGGGCTTAATGTAATAATCACATAAATAAGCAAACAATATGGCAGCAGCAGATGAAATACTTGGAATCAGCGGACAGATGGATATTTCCGATATTCAGCAGTCTTTTGATAAGTTGATAAATGACCTTAATTCACTTGGAGTAAAGACTGATGAAGTTAGCTCAAAGATGACTAAGGCATTAAATGATATTGCTCTGAGTTCGGCTTCTGATAGTGAAAAGACGAAACAATCTGTGCAGGCTTTAAAGCAAGGTGTCGAAGAAATCAATAAATCGCTTACCGATACTCCAGAGGCACTAAAGAAGCTTGCATCAGAGGCTCAGACCGCAGAAGCAACCGTTGATAAACTCAAAAAGAAATTATCGGAAACAACCGAAGGTTCACAGAAGTGGAATGAGATTAACGAACAGTTAAAGTCTCAGCAGAACCTAGTAGAGAAACTTAACGGCGAATATTCATCAATGTTGGGTACATTCGGTAGTACTCAGCAGTATGTTGGTACTCTTAACGCTGCTATTGATACATTGAATGCAGGTCGTTCTATATCAACCGCAGCAACTGGTGCAAATGCGGCGGCTCACGTAGGTGCGGCGGCAGCGGTTGGAACAGAGGCTGTAGCACATGGAGAAAACTCAACCAAGATTGCTGAAGAAACGGAGAAAACACAGCAGAATACACAAGCTAAGTTGCATCTTATAGAATCAGCGAAAGATTATGTTTATACTGCACAGATGGAAGCAGAAGCCATTGATGCGGTTGCAAAAAGACTTGCTGAGGGAAAATCTGATGAGGAAGAGTATATAAATGCATTGAAGAGTGCAAATTCCGAACTTGATAATTTAGGAAAAAAAATATACGAGACAGTTGCAGCAAGAAACGAAGCAGGAAAAAATGGCGATTTTGAAGAGGTAAATAGGCTTCAATCTCAATATGAGCAACAGATGAAGGATTATCAATCTCTCAAAGAAGCTATATCAAACCTTAAAGAGGAGCATGAAAATTACCAAAAGAAAATAGAAGAAATAGCTGAATCTCATAAAAATGAAATACAGGCAATCAAAGAGAAAGAAGAAGAAATAAAAAGACTCAAAGCTTACCTTGAAGCATTAGACGAACAAAGAGATAAGTTAAATAGTGAGCCACTTCTTACTAAGATGCTGTATGGCACAAAAACCTATGGTTTTCCTTGGCAGAATGGTGAGGGAGGTGAATATGGAAAGATTAAACAACAGATAGCTGATGCAGAGGCTGAATTGCAAAAGATGAAACAATCTTTGCAAGATACATCCAAAGAAAGCAAGAATGCACAAGAAAATACAGATAAGTTAGGAAAGTCTTACGAGAATGCAGCTAAAGGAGCTAAAAAGACAAAAGAGGAAACCAAGGAGGTTGCAAAGTCTGCCGAAGATGCAACAAAAAAAGTAGGTGGAATCTTTTCTAAATTTAAAAACGTTCTTGGTGGAGCTTTAAAAGGTGATTTCTCTGCCCTCTTCTCACTCTTTGGAAAAATCGGTGTATGGGGAGCAGCACTTGGTACTTTAGGAAAAGGTATTTATGAGCTGACTATCCGTGCCGAAGAGTTTAGAAACGCTCTACAACCTCTCTCTCATTATCTTGATGAGAGCAACTTACAGACGGTAAGGCAGAATATACTTTCATTATCAGACGAAACTGCTAAGTCGGTTTCTGATATGGCTGCTGCTGCAACTCAGTTCGTAAAGGTATGGGATAGTCTAAGAGATTCACCAGAGGCTCTTACCACTATGATTAAGACATCAAACGAGTTTGGAGCACTTGCTGGAAAAACATCAGAAGAGGGAGCAAAATTCCTCTCAAATCTTGCTTCTGAATATCACATGACTGCGCAAGATGCTACAGCAGCTTCTGCTATGATTGCAACTGCTGCTCATAACTCAACAAGTAGCTTCGGTGAAATGGCTGATGCCATATCAAGTGCAGGTTCTTCTGCTGCTCTTTATGGCGTTTTTTTTAAAGAAATGGCTACTCTTATCGGTTATTCTAGTAATCAGTTTGGCGGTGCTCAAAAGGCTGCGTCAAAATTCTCAATGCTCCTTATGAGTATGAGTAAGATGCAAGATAAATACAATCCTTCTGTTGTCGGAATGATTACAGCTTTACAAAATCTGAAAGATGCATACGAAAGAGGAGAACACGTTGAGAATAACTTTATGGCTCGCCAACGTAGTATTGCCATGTACTTTATTAAGAATGCTGATGCTATTGCTAAGTATAATAAAGGCATAGATAGTAATGTTGCTAAACAGGAACTTCTGAATGATATTAATGCCAAAGCTTCTGTGAATGTTGCTAAGCTAAAAAACTCATGGAATGGTTTTCTTACTGCGATTAATGCCAACCTTACACCAACCCTTACAAGAATACTTAATTTCTTTACAAAGATTATAGGCGGTGCTCAGAAGACAGCAGACGAGCTTAATTATTTGAAGAATTTCGATAATAACCATAAAGGAGCAAAGCGTGGTATGCGATATACCGAATCCGTTACAAGTGGTTGGACGGCTGGTTTCCAAGAATCTACCATTGCTAATATGGGGGCAAGGCAACAGCATAACGTTAGCAGGGAGGATGGTTTGAATCTGTATAGACAGCAGAGGGATAAACTTAAAAGAGTATATCAACAGGGATTAAAGAATGCACAAAGGAAATGGCGTAATGCAAGTGGTAACGCTTACGCTAAGAGTGCAGGTAATTTCATGTTACAATACTATAACAATAATCGTTCTGCTTTCTCAGAGTTTACTCCTCATATGTTTAATGAATTATTGAGGAACCAAAGAAACTCTACGATTGCTTTATCGAATAAGCCTATTAATACTGGTATTAATCTTGGAGGAAATGGTTATGTCCCTAAACCAAAAAAAGATAGGTCTGCTGACCAACAACGCAATTATCGTGAGCAGCTTGCTGAGCAACAGGCAAAACAACTTGCCGATGATAAGAAAATTGAGTGGGAACTTTATGTTACCGAGCAAGAGGAAGGTATTGCAAAGGAACATGATGCTAACGAAAAGGAGTTAAAGCAGAGAAAGCTTGATTTTGAGAAAAAGAAACATCAGATAGAAGAAGAAGCTGAAACCTTGCGTCAGAAGAATATTCAGATTGCAAAGGCAGAATATAGCAAGAATCCTGCAAATAAGAAAAAAGAAGGTTTTTATGCTAGTGGGCTTGATAAAAATGTAAAGCTAACTAATGAGCAACAAAAGCTTATTGATGCAAAATTAGCACTTCTCAATACTCAACAGTTGCAATATGAGAGAGAGATGCAATTAAAATATTTGCAATCATATCGTGAATACCTGAAGGCGTATGGCAACCTCGAGCAGCAAAAGCTCGCCATCGTTGAGGAATATAATGAGAAAATCAAAGAAGCAAGAGCAAAGGGTAATCTTTTCGAGGAAGCAAAGTTGAAAACTGACCTTGAAGAGCAGCTAAAGAAGCTTAATTTTAATGATTTCAAGGATTCTATCAACTGGGATTCTGTTTTCTCTGATATGGGGAGATTGAGCAAATCTTATCTCGAAGACCTAAGAAAAAAGCTCAAAGACCTTCTCGGTTCGGGTACTCTTGACATTGATGATATGAAGGTTGTGTCTGAACAGATTGGTAAGATTGATGATGCTATTTCTGAGCAGACCGATAAATGGGGATGGTCTAATGAGAAGGTGAGAGAATATAATCGGCTCTTACAAGAGGCTGCTGATGCACAAGAGCGATTAAGAAAAGCCACAGTAGAGCAATATAATGCACAAGAGCAGCAGTCTTCTACGAAAATTGCTATACAGAAAGTCTTTGCGGAGACGGGGGTATCTGTGAGTACCGATAAGATAACCTCTCAGAATAAAAGCACATTCTTCAATGAGAATAAGATGAACCTCAGTAATGAACAGCTTGAAAAATTAAAGAAACTCTTTGATGAACTCGCTGTTTCTGAGGTAAAGGTCGGAAAGGCAACAAAGGACGTAAAGAAGGCACAAGAAGATGCAAATGTATCACAAGATAAGGCAAGAAAGTCTATCAAGGAGATTGCAAACGAATGGGCGGAAAGCATCAGTAATGTTGCGAAGAAACTACAAGAAGCAAGTGAATTGATTGATGCTCTCGGCTTCGGTGATTCAGACCTTGGAAAGAAGCTTAAAAGTGGTGCAGATGCCTTCAATAAGGGTTCGCAAGCGGTATCAGACTTTGCTACTGGCAACTATATCGGAGCAGCTATTAACGGCGTAGGGGCTATCAAATCGCTTGGTAGTGCTCTTGGTATCGGCAATGGAAGTAATGCGAAGGAGGTTGCGGAGACAACAAATCGCCTTACAGAATCAAACGAGCGATTGCAATACTCTATTGAGCAGTTGAAGAATTCGATTGATAAGACTTCGGGAATGAGTGCCGTCAGCAATTATCAGAAAGCCTATGATGCACAGAAGCAAATCAATAAGCAGAGTATGGAAATTCTTCAATCACAGATGGGTTACCACGGCTCGCATCACTCTAATGCTTACTATTGGAATCTGTCAGCACAGGACTATGCGGCAATCAATCGCACATTGGCACAGCAATCAGCGGTCAGAGGTGGTTATGTTAATTCTACTATAAACAAGGTAAATTCTTTGGAGGATATTTATAAGCTTACCCCAGAGCAGATGAAGGATATTCGCACATACAACCAAGATGTATGGAAGAATATGACCGACCAGGGTAAGTATGATAAAACTGAGTATTGGGAGAACTATACCGACCTTGCCGAGAAGCTTGAAGAGCTGACTGATAAAATCAATCAGAATCTTACGCAGATAACCTTCGATTCGTTAAAGGATAACTTTATCAGCAATCTTATGGATATGAGTAAATCGGCGCAAGATTTCGCAAATGATTTTACAACGATGCTCAATAAGTCTATGCTTAACTTTGCCGTTGATGACCTTGCTAATAAGAGACTTAAAGCCCTTTATGAAAAATGGGCAGATAAGATGAAGCAAGGACAGCTCTCTAATGACGATTTGGATATACTTAAAAAAGAGTATGATAACATCGTTGATGAAGGTTTGAAGATAAGAGATAATATTGCTGCAATAACAGGGTATAAAGAGGCGCAATCTCAGCAGACGGCAACGGGTAAAGGTATCGAGGCTATCACCGCAGACCAAGCAAGCAGCCTTATCGGTATCGGTTATGCGGTGCAAATTGCCCAAGAGCAAGGTAACGAGGTTCGTAAAGCTATCGCCGTTGATGTTTCTTTTTTGCGCATCTATGCCGAACAGACATATAACAATATCTCAGAAATGCGAGATATTCAGTATCAGGGGTTGGAGCAGTTGGAAGCAATCAATAAGAATACTGCACCTATTACATTGATACGTGAGGACATCGCAAGTATGTATAAATTAATGAAGGATAAGTATTAGAATTATGAAGGAAAAGGATTAAAGTTAGTAAGGAAAAGAATAAGAATATGAAGAATGATGCTTTTATAAAGTTGGTTGATGAAGCAGATTCTGCTTACGTTGACCTTGATACTTTCGGTATTACATTGGTAAGGGGTTGGCGAGAAGCCTTGCTGACCCCAGCACCAGTAAAAAGCTATGTGACCAACGATAGTCGATTAGAGCATGGACAATCGGTTATCGCCACATCGAGGTATGCCAAAAAAGATAAGCGTGACGTAAGTATCTCTTTCTTTCTTGAAGGCGGTTCAGAAGAAGATTACTTGCAGAAATATGAAGCTTTTCTTAATAAGATAGCTTATTCTGGTGAGTTTTGCTTAAAAGTTCCTCGCTTAAAGAGGGTTTTCAAACTTGTTTACACGCAATGCTCGCAGTTTGGTGATTATGGTCTAAAAAGAGGTAAATTTGTACTCAAATTAACGGAGTATAACCCGAATGATAGAATTAAGTTATGATTAAGATATATGATATAAACGATAAATTGCTGATGCAAGCAGAAGTAACATCAGCGGCGAAGAGAGAACAGGAAATGTCTAAGTCTGATTACATTTCTCTGTCTTTCTCCGCCGCTGAGAAAGTTATTTTGCCCGTTGGTGCGTATATTAATTATACATATAAGATAGACAAAGTAAGAGAAGTGACAAGGAAGTTCCTCCTCTTAGAATCATACGAGCCTATTCAAACAGATGAATGCTCTTGGAAGTACACTCCTCAGTTTCAGCACCCAAAGATGATTCTGTCTAAGACCCCATTTTTTATCTATACCCGTAATTCACAGAATGTAGAGGTAAAACAAAATGTATGGTCTTTCGTCGGCACAACATCCGTTCTCAGCGGTAAGATTGCAGATTTCCTTAATAAGGATTTGATGTTTGGCGAATGCGGATGGAAAGTTATCTTTTCGAATGTAACGGCAAATACCGTCAATGTATCATTCAGCGATAACGATTTTATTTCTGCACTTACAGCGATTACAAATGCTATCGGAGATAACTGTGAATGGCATATTGACTATGATGATGAATTTATCTATATCGGTAAAGTCTTGGTCGGCGCAACTCCTGTTGTTTTGGAAGTTGGAAAGAATGTAGGTGTACCAAATATTAACAATAGTAAGGAAAGCTATTATAACGCTTTTTCTATCTTCGGTGGTACAAGAAATATTACACAAGTAAATAGCAAAGGTGAAAATGTATCATCTGGCGATATTCGTCTGCAATTAGATGAGGGCAATGGTACAATATCAATAGACGGAAAGGAACGCTCCTACTCTATTGATAAGTATTCTACACTTGACCTAAGAGTGGATAAAATAAATGAACCTCTCTTTACGAAGGTACTTGATTTTTCTCAAATTTTCCCTTCTATCAACACCTATGTATATAATGTGCGTGGGCGAGTTAAGTATGTGCTTGATGAGAATAATGAGAAAATTCCTATCTCATATAATGCTGATGGGTCTATTAAGGAATATAAGACCTTCACTGTATGGTATATGAGATTGGCTTATCCTACAACAGAAAAAGTAGAAGGGAAGGCGATTATCAATACAACAGTTGATGATGGCGTTACTCATTACTGGTACGACTTTCAGATTACCGATGATTTACTTATCAATGGAAAGAATATCGGCTGCTCGTTCGAAGCTAATTTTAATACGGGTGCGCTTTCTACTCCCCTTGCAGGACGTGGCTCTAATGGCGAATATGTAGGATTTGAGCTTACTTATCATAAAGAGGCATCATCTTCGCACACGTCAGACGATGTTAGTGATGGTAAATTCTCCGTATTGGCTGGTGATTACGAAATTATCTATCAAGAAGATAATGAAGTTATCATACCTACAAATGCTGCTGATATGCTCATTCCTCGTGGAGAAAGTATGCCTTCTTTAAAGTGCAATATTACCGTTCTCTACAATATTGCCATGTCCGATTCTATCTATTATAAGGATGCTCAAAATAGGTTACTGGAAAAGGCAAAAGAGGGAATTGTGCGATTACTCTCTGATTTGAATAACTATGAGGTTAAATCATATTCTGATGTATTCTTGGAAGATAACCCTCAACTACAAATCGGTCAGAGTGTAACGTATAAGGACGGACACGGATATGAACTTGCAACAAGAGTATTGAAATTATCGACCAATATTGATTTTGGTTTCATACAAACGATTACATTAGGTAATCAAGTGATTAAGGGTACTATCACCCAGCTTAAAGAAGATGTACAGACAATCATTGCAAGCGGAGGAAGTAGCGGTAACGGAGGTGGATATTCCGTATCTCAACTAAGAAACCTTATTGCAAAGTACGGAAGTGATAACTTCCTGTCTAAGCAGTTTGACGACATCGCCAAGGGTACTATCACTTGGGAGAAGATTCAGAAGCTTTTAAGTGGTTTGGTTGTCGGTAACCCCAACAATGAGAACGGCGGTTCCTGGACTCCCGATGCAGAAGGTCGCTCGCATCTCATCACAGATTACCTGGAGGTGA